>Ga0228710_1003424_pt1 | contig 25256 bp, 15 predicted proteins | sample MedpolnodulmetaG_FD_177995 | JGI IMG/M metagenome (GOLD analysis project Ga0228710, IMG submission 177995) | Root nodule microbial communities from Medicago polymorpha collected in Santa Monica, California, United States - pink nodules | ecosystem: Host-associated > Plants > Roots > Nodule...
TTTTTTTTGTGGTGGTCACTTCCCAAAAAAAAAACAGTTTAAAATAGATTCAATAGAGGAAATGATACCTGAAGGAGCCTTGAAGAAAGAAAGAGTGTAAACAGGCATAGATGACAGGACATATTTCAACAGAACCAAGCGACCATCGAAAGATAAATGTTTAGCTTTCCACCCCGACAGTCTAGATTTAATTTGGAGAATTAGTGGTTCCCAAAAAGACAACCGACACACATCACCACCTACAGGCAGCCCGAAATACACAAAAGGGAGATTTCCAACCTTGCACTTCAAAACTAACGTTGCCTCGGTTAGCCAAGACCCTTGGACATTGACGCCAATCAATTGACTCTTTGTGAAATTCACCTTCAGCCCAGATATATATAGCTTCAAACAGGATAAGGACAACATGCATCGCTCGAACATTGGCCCAAGATTTTTCAGCTATTATTAAAGTATCATCTGCAAATTGTAAGTGAGAGACAACTGTAGGAGCAACGAAGCTCACCTTGTAACCGTGAAAGAAATGATTATCGGACATAGACTTCATCAAAACATTGAAGCCCTCTGCGGCCAAGAGAAAGAGGACAGGGGAAAGCGTGTTCCCTTACCTCAAACCCCTCTTCATAGGAAACTCGTCCGTTGGGGACCCATTAACCAAAATTGATGTCGTAGCCGTGCCTATACATTCTTTTATCCATTTCCGCCACAGAACTGGGAACCCCAATTTACACATCACCTCATCTAAATAACTTCAGTCTATAGAATCATAAGCTTTCTTGAAATCTACTTTGAAAAGAAACAATTCCTTTTTACACTTGCGAGCGTCGTCCACAACCTCATTTTCCACCAAGATACCATCTAGAATTTGACGACCTTTAACAAAAGCATATTGAAAATCCGAAATAACCGACCCAATAATAGAACGAAGACTATTAGCACGGACCTTCGCAAGAATTTTATACATATTTTCCACCAAAGGGATCAGACGTAAATCATTTAGCCGTTGCGGGCTCTCAACCTTAGGAATAAGAGCAATGAAAGTACTATTGATTCCTTTGGCCAGTCTCCCATTCCTATGAAATTCCACAAGAAACCGCATTACATCATTCCGTAAAGTATTCCAAAAATCCTTAATGAAGCCAAAGGTAATACCATTAGGGCCCCGACATTTATAATTATCACAATGTCACACCGCGACCTTGACCTCTTCCACAAAAAACGGTTTAACCAAGCTAGCACCCTCTCTATGAGACAACGATGGGAACTGAAGACATTTGATGCTAGGACGCTGGACATTACGCGCTTGGAAATGAGTAGAAAAGTGAGGAAAAAACAGCTCTTCGAACATTATCAACACCCTCAATCAAAACACCGTCAGCAAGAAAATAAGTCACTGCATTACCTCTTCGTTTGCTTGACATGATTCCATAATTTTTTTTAGAATTGACATCCCCTTACCGTAACCAATGATCCCAAGATTGTTGCTAGCATATGCTAGCATGGGACCGAGACAAAGAGAACAAATCCTTCGTTAAACCATGATACTCCTTTAGCTCACTCTCCAAAAGATCCTCCGTTTCACCTTTCAAATCAAACGATGAAATTTTATCCTTCAACGACAAAATTTTTGCAGGTAAATTATGAGTGTCTAAGATGTCACTCTTTCAAAGCTGATTTCAAAACATAAAAATAAAGTTTCGATGTATTAAATGCACAAAGTGCTCTTCATAAGAACATTTGTTAATGATCCAAATATAAAAATAATTGGTAAATTTTAAGTAAACGAAGTTACTTTTTAAAATTTCAATGTATTAAATGTACAAATTTTAGACAATTTTTTTTTCTTTGAACTTCATAACATTAACAAGTGCCCACTTGTTAGCATCTTCCAAAAGAAAAATATAAAAACGGTGTTTATTGCTTAAGTGCTTGCCGAAAGCCATCAAGACCTAAAAACAAGGCAAAGTGGATAAGACTGTCCTCACATATTCATCCACGAACTCCCTCAACTAACTAAACACAATTAGCATAATCATTAACTAATCTTAATAAAAAAATAAATAAATATCACAACGCCACGTGTCCATTAAATAGGTTTTAAATTTTCCTTGAAGAACAAAATAGAAGCCTTAACCAGTAGTTACTGCTACACCTAGAGAGAGAAAAAGAGAGAGACAAAGAAACTATGAAACTTGTTGTTGTTGGATTTTGATTGAATTTTTAAAAAAAAAAACAGTATTTTGAGGAAACATGTACATAAGTGGTGGTTCTTCTTCCATGGGAAGGTCTTTTAAGGAATCTCTTAAACTGCTTGAAGCTGATATTCATCATGCCAATACCTTGTTAGTTTTTCTTTTTCCTTCTTTCAGTTCCCACACCCTTTTGAAAAAAAAGTCAATTTTTTTAGTTGTTTTCTTGAAGGGTATGCATACTTTGTTTAAAAATTTAATTTTTATTATTTTTGGAATTTGATCATGTGTTACTTTTTTTTTTGGAATTATTTTCTGGGGTTTTACTTTAAGCCCTGATTTTTTTTTTGGTTCAAAAATCAATTTTTCTTTTCCATAAATATGGTGGTGAATTTATTTCACTGCAAATTCATGATTTTTGTGTTGTGATTATCCACTCAACGATCAACAGTGTCTCTGTCTTGTTGGGGAGAATTCAATACTTTAAAACTCAGCTATGAATTAATTCTTGTGGAATTTTTCAATGGCTTCCAACATCATGAATTTATTATTGTTTTTTATTTTTTTAAATTTTTTGTTTGTTTATAAATGACTATGTTGTACTGTTTCATTTTGTGTGATATATACAAAAGTCAAAACTTAACTTTGGCCTTCACTACCTTTGTGTTGTACTCACATTGAGATTTTTTTTGGTTACATTCATTTATCTGAATTTTTAGTTTAAAAAATATATCTAATTTTAGTTTGTTTTGTTTTGTGTGAATGGTGACTATTTTGTTTTCTCCACCTTATGGTATGTGGGGCATTGTCACATGTTATCAGGGATAGTACTTTGGCTTGCTAACAAATAATACATGATGATTTTGATACCAATTATTGTTTCCTGATCTATAATATGCTTTGCATTATCTTTCATAGCTATTTGTTGTTTTTTCGCTCATTGTTTCGAGGTTATTGCTGTATTTGTGATGAGTCTCTAGTGAAATTGGACTAGAGAAAGGTTTGGATAAACAACTTAAGTTCTGAATGCTGTCTTTTCTAAATATTGAAAATTTGAAATGTTAAGACTTTCCAAGGGTGCTTTTTCTTGATGAGTATAAAAGTTATAACTTGATCATGCAATTGGGCATGTAGGGCATCTGATTTTCCGAGGGAATATGATGGTGCTTGTCTTCAAATGAGAATGTCATACAGTCCAGCAGCACACCTGTTTCTTTTTCTGGTTCAATGGACAGATTGCAATCTTGCTGGAGCCCTTGGACTGTTAAGAATCCTAATTTACAAGGTTTGGTGTTTTAGTTTTTGGATGTTCATTATGAACTGAGAAGTTTTAGCTTGTATATGTTAAGATCCTATTATGAATTTGAGCTTACTTACTGGCATAAACACTTGTCAGACTGTATGGGAGAGCTTATGAAAACAACCTATGACATGTCTATATGTTGTTTTCATAAGCTCTTCAAGATAGTTTATGAAAAACAGCTTATATGAAAAAAGTTTGACTTTATTTTATCAATGTGCTAAATTTTCCTCATGCTGCAGGTGTATGTGGATGGGACTACTACCATGTCTACACATGAAAGAAAAGCAAGTATTAGGGAATTCTATGGTATATCTTACTTTTTTTTAAAAAAAAAATTTAACATGTTAGTTTGCATTTTACTGTGTGTGGATAGCTGATATACTGAAATTCTGTATCGATCAGCGGTCATATATCCGTCTTTGTTACAACTTGAAAAAGGTGTCACTGATGCTGAGGATAAAAAACAGAAGGTTGTATGCATGGAGCGGTATCGTAGAAGAGAAGATGAGGAGCACAAACAATTCTCAGACATAGACTTTGAAAGAGAAGAAGAGTGTGGAATATGTATGGAGATGAATAGTAAGATTGTGTTGCCTAACTGCAACCATGTCATGTGCCTGAAATGTTACCATGAATGGTACTCTCTCTCTCTCTCTTGCTCCCTCACACACACATTCCTTATTTTACGATCATGGCTTGTTGGTTTTATGAAGTATGAAGTTTGGCTTTGTTTCTGCTTTCTCTACATCTTGTTTCTTTGTATTTCTTTAGCAATATGCCGTATGATTTCTTTTATATGGTTCTGATGATTTCATTCCTTATATTAATTTAGTTCTGAATGACATAATTCTATGTAGGTAATTGTAATTTGTTGAGTCTGCTTTGTTTTTTCATAAGTCTTGTATTAATTCAGTTTGTTTGGATCATAATTGTTTATAATCAAGTAAGATAACTTCCATCATTCAGATTTTGCATCTAGTGCAACAGTTATCATCATAAGTGACCTGGTTTTAGATTCCTGTGCTTTACCATATGTATGATGCCATAACAGGCACCGTAGGGTTATGTTGTATATACCCTAGTTTCTAAGCTATGATGTTAAGATGCTAAAATAATGGGCTGCAACTATTGTGTCCGGATCTCATATTGATACTTGTACAATACATGCATTACAGTATTACAGACACATTCATGGATTTTTTCCCAATCTCAATATTATTTATTACATATGAACTTGAGAGGGGGGAAATGATGTATTGTCCACCACTTAACTAACTCCAATTTTAAAGAATCATATTTTAAATGATGTGACCTGATTTAGGAATCTTTGTTAAATTCTTCTTTATCTAGATTGATGTGATTTTATTCATTGCTTATCCAAATCATTAGTTTTGAATTGTGTGGTCCAGTGGTGATCATTGCCCTTTCACCCTTTAGTGAAGTCCGTTGCTCTTTAGATGCGAGGAAGGAGCAAGCAAGGTTGTCAAACTTGAGATTCTTGATAAACTCGGATAGTAAACTCGAGATGATTTGTCTGATGAAAAAATAACATTTAAAACTCCTATGCATGATACATATACTTATATGATACCATTATGAAAGAAGGAAACAGGGCAATTAAAAAGAAACGTCATGAGAATGAAACATTAAGTAAAGTAAGTGAGAGCACAATCATTGAAGGAAGAGAAAAAACTAAGTGAAGTAAGTGAGAACACAATCATTGAATGGAGAAGTTTATACAACAGAACCGTTCAGTTTGCTGCTCGCTCGAAATAGAGAGGGGTCCTGTTTGAAGGTCGTTGGCACTAGACTTTTTTCGTGTCACCAGTATGGAGGTTTTACTCGCGTCAACCACGACAATAGGTTCTGTGACATTTCCTAATCTTGTTTCCAAACAGTTGCAACGGGATGAGAAGAAGACATGTAGTCTTCCCTTGCTTGTCTCTGAAATTCAACCCATGATTTGAGCCATTTTAAAAAATAAAAAAATAAAATTGAAATCTCTTTCATCCTTAAACTCGTGTTTCCAATTTCTAACTCGACCATGAACTCGCGTTTTCAACCAGAGTCATTGTGAAATCGAGTCTACTAACATACCAACTCGATTTTAATAACCTTTGGAGCAAGCGTAAAGAGGTTCTTCCTTACTTAGGAGATATGAAATAGCTTTATAAAGGGGACTAGTGTGAGATTACAATGATTAGAAAGGAAGCTTGTTGCTATTTTGTTCTGGAACTATTACAGAATATCATACTTAATTAAGTTTATTAGATTTCCTTGCAATATTTACAATTTATTTATTACTAATGAGAATCAGGCACAATATTTTAGGATGAGCCAACACTCTGTTTAGATTCTGTTAGTTTCTCAGGTATACTATATACATATTGTTTGTGGGGTTTGTACTTGTAGTGAGTACAATACCGAAACTAGGGTTTAGTATCTGATTAGGTCATGCCTTGGGAATGATCCCAAGGGGGTTATTTATAGCCTTTTTGGGCCTCTTACTACGTGACTTACTCCCTAAGTCATCCTAGATAGGGAGAAACACGTATATCCCCCCAAATCCGGATATTCTGGCCGAATATCTGGCCTCAAGGTTCGGGCTTGATGGTTTCGGGGGATAAGGAGGGGAGCGCGCCCTACATAGGCGGCGTCCTTGTATAGGGCTAGCGGGCCCTTATCTGAGTATTGGTGGTCCACAACCCCCCAAGCACGAGTCCTGGTTAAGGGCGAAGTGGTTTGAATTAAAGGTGGCAGTCCAGGGTTCATTCGTAGGTTAATGCTCTAATTGGAACTTACTGGTTTGATTACTATTGAATGATAAGTATTCTATGTGGATCAGAGTACGAACACAGACTGTTGTTCTTTAGACTTTGCATATTATATTGGTATTTGTTTTAATGATCCAAGAGGTCTTATATGAAACTTAAAATATTCTTTTTATGGTATTTTAATTATAGTGATGTCCTGGAACTGTTTGCAATGTTCATATGTCTTATGTGGTTCATTAGAACCTCTTTCAAATGTCTTGGTTTTCCGCGACATTGATTCTCGCCGTAGTTGTCTAACCAAGTTTCGGTGACTGTTTTCTAATTTTCATTTAAATTTGTAAATGATATGTATGCTATATATTTTTTATTGTTCTCATATTCTTTTCTGCCTCGTGTCTTGGCACACAACAAAATTGTGGCTGCTGCATCATTTGTCTCTTCTTCAAGTGTTCTCATGTTTAGCTGAAAGCTGTATGTATTTTGACATTTTTTTTTGCAGGAGAGCAAGATCACAGTCATGCCCCTTTTGTCGTGACAGTCTTAAAAGAGTGAACTCAGGCGATCTCTGGATATTCACCGATAGTAGGGACATAGTAGACATGGAAACAGTAACAAGGGAGAACCTTAGAAGGCTTTTCATGTACATAGATAAGTTACCTTTGATCATACCAGACTCCCTTTTTGACCCTTATGACTCTCACTTAAGATAAGTAACTGCAACACACAGAAATGTGTTCTTTGATGGGTGGTTCGAATGGTTTTAGTTTTATAAACTTTAAATGTAATTTGGTGAATTTAGTTTATAGAGTTGTAGTGCTTTGCTTCCACGTCTTCCAGAAGATTCCAGCTTCGAGCTTGCGATGAAGTTGAAATGGTAAATTGTATGTAGCACATGCATTTGTATATCCTTGTACAGATTGAATTACTTATTAAGAGGTTTGCATATTATGTGCCTCTTATGATATTAAGGTGAATCTCTTGACAAACAACCCTCCCTCCTAAAACAAATCTTTGATCATGGATGGAATATTGAATGTCAACTTTACCAACAACATAGACTCTGAACCAATATAAAGGTAGATTATATGCATTTGACCAAATAGTTGAATGTAGACTTTGTTGTAGTTACTGTTCCAAGGTTTTATGACTATGTTGTTGTAGTTATTGTTCCAAGGGTCTATGACTAATAGTCAGACATATTTTGATGAAGACTAATTTGATTCTACAAGCCGTTGAGCACACCATATATTTTTATCTTATGTGACATAATATTTTTTAAGAAAAAAAATCACCTTCATTTGTAATCAGAGGACAAAATACTAAATACTAGTGTACAAGACTTATAAGAATTTTTTGGATGTTTATTAGAAACTCATTAAATTAGTACTCCTTGGGATCCTTCCTTCTTATAAATAGGACCACGAAGTACTAGTATAGTACATTTAATGCTATGTGCGAACATTTAAGTTTTAAGTTCACTAACATGTGGGAGAGAATCACCATTCAAACTCAATAGAAAACACACTGTTGGAGAGTCGAAAAAAGATTAGTCACACATTCAATATAAAATGATTATTTCAATTAGAATTCAAGCTCGAGTTCACCCAAATAATTGATTTAAATTTAATTTGTCCATAGCTCAGTTGGCAGGGACATGCATTACTATATGTAGCGGCCGGGATTCGAACCTCGGATACCCCACTTATTCATCTTGAAAAATTCAATTTAATTAAAAAAATAATATTTTTTTTACTAAAAAAATATATATTAGTATTTACTCCAGCATAGTAAAAAAAAAAAAAAAAGTAGATTAAAAAAGTAGTTTAAGCTAAATGTAGGGATTAGGAACAAAAAATCGAGGCTGTAATATCGGGGAAGAAAGAAATCATAACCATAACGAGTGGAGAGTGAAGGTATGTGCGGTGTCTGACTAATACTATTGTTAGGTTTTTCCCACATTTGATATATTGTTTGTTAGATTGACGTAATGTAATGTAATGTGAGATAAACAGAAAAAATGGGTAAAGGCGGAGGCGTAGGAGAAGATGAAGAAGGAGTAATGATGGCTGGTGATTTTTTTTGGTCATATACCGATGAACCTCATGCTTCTCGCCGTCGTCAGATCCTCTCCAAATACCCTCATATTAAACAACTCTTTGGTCCTGATCCCTTCGCATTCTTCAAGGTTCGTCTTCTTTTTTTATATTACCATCTAGATCTCTAATGTTCCTGTGATTCTGTAAACCCATAGTTATATCAAACATGTGGAGATTGACCCGAATGCCATGTGTAACATTAGTTTTTATGAAATATATTGGTGGCCCCAAAACCATGGTGTCATAGATGTGATATGTAACTTGTGAGATTTATTTTGAATGAAATTATATATAAAGATTTGAGATAACTTGTGGGATCTTTTTGATGTTTTATTAAAGAGCTACAACATTTGTGTGAAAAGTTGGTGAAGTTCTTAAATCTGATGTGAGATTGTAGGGTCCACCAGAAGTAAGTGAATTGGTTCTACCATTAGATTTAGAGATGACTATGGTATTCAAATTTGATTTTGTAATATTTCGTTTAAAGTGTGTTTAGGGAATTGATTCTCTCCATTGGAATTTTCTTAATTGTTACATCTCAACCACAAACTCAATCTCCTGTTTGATGGTTGAGATGTTACAATTGAGAGAATTCCAATGGAGACAATCCATTTCCGTGAGCGTAAGGTAAAATGCTTTATGTTGTATATGTTCACATAAAAGTATGTTGAACAATATTTGGGTGTAAAAGCTGCAAATCTTAGCTTCAAGCTGGAATCAATTCTAGAGGTAAAATCAATTCTTATTGAGAACTCCCAAACATATCAAAATCAATTTGAAGTCTTCAGAAACCAAACTTGTTATTAGTGCAAATGATATTGTGTATGGTTTATGGATAAGTTTTTTTAGATCTGTATTTCCTTGGTATAGTGTTTGAAATTGTTTTGTTTTGTTGCAGATTAGTGTTGTTGTTCTGCTTCAGCTTGTTACTGCTATTTTACTTAAGGATGCAGGGTGGCTGAAGATACTTCTAGTAGCCTATTTTTTTGGCTCATTCCTCAACCACAACCTCTTCTTGGCTATCCATGAGCTCAGTCACAATCTTGCCTTTTCAACTCCAGTCTACAACCGTTGGCTTGGGATTTTCGCTAATCTTCCTATAGGTGTACCTATGTCTGTAACCTTCCAAAAGTATCACTTGGAGCACCATCGCTTCCAAGGTGTCGATGGCGTTGATATGGATATCCCTAGTCACATGGAAGCACATGTCGTAACAAATGTTCTTGCGAAAACCATTTGGGTCTTTTTACAACTATTCTTTTATGCATTTCGACCGTTATTTCTTAAACCAAAACCTCCAGGCATTTGGGAATTCATCAACTTCTCTGTTCAGATTGCCCTTGACGTCTCAATGGTTTATTTCTGGGGTTGGAAATCCTTAGCTTATCTCATACTTGCCACATTTGTTGGCGGAGGAATGCATCCCATGGCTGGTCACTTCATTTCAGAACATTATGTATTCAATCCTGAACAAGAAACATATTCTTACTACGGACCTCTGAATCTTCTCACATGGCATGTAGGTTACCACAACGAACACCATGATTTTCCAAGAATTCCTGGAAACAAACTTCACAAGGTGAAGGAGATTGCACCGGAATATTATGATAGTTTGTCACACTATAAATCATGGAGTCAGGTTATTTACATGTATATTATGGACAGAACAGTTGGACCTTATAGCAGAATGAAGAGAAAGCCAAGCAAAACTGAATGAATAGATGCTGTCATTCATTTATTTCCCCTATGAATATTCTTTATGAACTTTTCACACTTCTGACAATTTTATATGTTGCAGAAGAATGTACTTAGTTTTTGACCCAGATAGCAAGTCATTTGGTTATTAGCTTATTACAATGGTGATACATGTATTGGTTTTGAACATGATTGATGAACGCATTATATTACAGTCAACATGCATTGGAGAAATGTATGTATAAGCATTTTGCTTCCTGAGTGGAAAGATTAGTAGATTACTAGTACTAGACAAAACATGATCATGGAAAATATTATTTTAATTAGGATTAGTTCTTCGTGAATTTCATTAAAAATTGCTGCAATTTCATTTTAATTAGGATTTTTGTTACTATACTCTGATAAAAAAATGTATTAAAAAGATGGTTGAAAAATATAATAAGTATTACTCTTTAAATTGTATACTTGCAGTTTGTTTGTTGTAAACGTGAGACCGTTAGCCATCCCTATCATTTATAGATAGAGTAAACCACCAAATACATCAACCCCTTTATAGGACACTCTCAATTAGATCAACAAGAATATGGATTTTTAAAAAATGTCTCAAATTTTACGCATATTTGTTATTCTGAGAGTCTGGGTCTCTGGGACCAAATTTGATAGTAATGTTAGAGATTAATCGATAGTAAATGGTAAAATACGAGAATAAATTGCTAGTAGGTAGTTAGAATATAAAGAGCTAATTGATAATAATTGGTTAAATATAAAAAGACCAACCTAACAATTTAATACTTGTAAAAAATTAAAGAATTAATTTGATGGTTAGTACACTTTATCGTATCACGGTTGTATCATCAATAAACCAAAATGGCTCGTGATATTCAATAAGATGTAAAACCATACAATATTGTTCATTTCTCTCCGCCAAGATTAAATAATAACAAAATATAATTCCTGTTTTTTTTTAGTTTTGCTCAATATTATTCAGCTGCCATGACGTAGTAAGATACGTTTTTGAGTCACTATTAAAAAAAAAACGTTTTTGAGCAATATATTTGCGTTTATCTATTTAAATTTACCTTGTATAGACAACGAGTTGCTGTGGTGTAGTGGTTATCACGTTAGTCTTACACACTAAAGGTCTCCAGTTCGATCCTGGGCAGCAACATTATTTTTTCATTTTTTTCTGTACATATCTCAATGTAGTTTTTTTTGTCACTCATAATCTGTAAATTTAAACATAAACATTACAAAATTAACAAAAACTTTTTAGAGATATAAAAAAGGTCACAATTCTATTCCAAGTTATGATGATCAAAATACTTGTGTTGATACTCAAACATTTTATCGTCAATATATTGTTACTTATGATTATGCCATGTTTCAGCAGACACACACACTTAAGTTTTGTTTAGAGGCATCTTAAAAAGAAAACAAAAAATTAAGGAAGTGAGAGGATTTTAGAGAGGGTAATTAGCAAATTTATAACAGTATTATTTTAAGAAAATTGTTTTGATATGATTTACTCTTTGTAACCAATTAGTGTATTTTTACTTTTAGTTATTAATGGATATGGGCATAGCGTATTAGTGGATATTTTGGAATAATGAGAATTGAGAATCATATTTAACCATCACACTTATATATAGGGTGATTAAAACATAACACAAGGTGAAAGAACAACAAGCCAAGTCCAACACATAGTTCAGGGAGTGTTATTCGTCTCTCTTTATGTTTCAGAATCACTGTCATGTATCCTAATGTTATCTAGGTATCATGTTTATTGTTTATTCTTCACGTTTGTAACATAATTATTGAACTATTAAGTTTGTACACCGTAGTATGTAGTTTTTTTTGTTTATATCATAGTATTTAAGGAAGGCAGAAAGCATGTCTTATATAATTAATTATTAAATTAACTTCAACTAGTGAGAAAGCATGCCCTCATATTTGGTTTATTGGGATAGGTTGAAATTAGTTCTAGAAATCATCCTTCATTAGAGTTTTTTGTTTCTCTCTAATTTTTATGTGAACCGTAAATCCTATTTATGAATTTAAGGTATTTGATTAGTTTCTTCAAATCTGTATAATTTTTGTGTGAGCAATTTCGATAAAGTTTGTTGCCTAAATTCTTGCCAAACAAAATATTGGTTTGTTGTGAAGAGTTTGATACTTTGGATAGAAACATGCATCATCATAAAATTTGGAACTAGTGTTTTTGATCAAGGGCCGTGTCTTCAATTGGAATAAGTTCTACCTTTTTTTAGAAACAAAAACAAAAAAATTGTTTTAGTTTCCATTTTTTTCTGCAAAAAGTTGTTGACTTAGGAAATGATTTTCAGGTTCGAAACCACTAGATGATAACAATTTTGTGTTGAGCTAATCCATTCACGACTTTACCTCGATTTCAATTGAATCTTTTTAGTAGAAGGTGAAATTGGTTTAAGGGCATAGCCTGCCATATGTTAATTTGGTTTCTTAATTAATTAGTTTAAATACCAAATTAATCGTATAAAAGAATTGTCTAAGGATTCAGAGAGCATGGCTATACCCTTTCACTACCTAAGAGTATTAACCATTTAACCCATCCTCTATTAGGTCGTGTTAACCTATTATGCAAGCTATTGCCAATGTTTATTATAATCGCCGTGTTAAGTTGTAATTTGGCTAGCGGCTTTTATTTCAAATTTTAAATAGTTTAGTGATCAAATTAATGTTCATTTAATATGTACAGTAACAGTTGTTATTTTGAGTGAGTATATTTTATTTTACAACAGGACAATAGATTAGTTCTGTTTTGTTTTTTTGTGACAAGTCTTGTCATTTTATGTTTCATCTTTCATTACCATATTCAATGCATCAGACTCGGTGTCCGTTGCTAAAGTTCCGACAAATAAAGAGGTGTTAGTTTCATCATACTCCTTCAGCTTCGATACAGAAAAATGGATCAGCTACTATGGAGAGTATTGCCACTGTTAACACTCTTAATTTCATTCTCACTATTCTTCTATCTACAATCTCCTATTATAAAGGTTCGAAATTATTTACTTTTCTTATTCATGATTTCTGTATATGATTATGAGCAAGTCATTAATCTTTTTTGTTGTGACACAGTTACCAGGGGATGAGTGCAGTCTTCTTCCATATAGTCATTATTGGATATCCAGCAAGCGTATTTTGACTTCACAAGGATTCATTTCTGGATCAGGTTTTTCTTTTTCTTATTCTTGATCAATTTTTATTTGACTTGGATTCTTACCATATTTTCTATTGACAAATGTATTACATGATAGTGGAGATAAACGAAGGGAAGATAGTGTCTATTGTTGAAGGATATGGCAAGCAGGGGAATTCTGTGCATCAAGTGATTGATTATGGAGATGCTGTTGTCATGCCTGGCTTGATTGATGTGTAAGATGTCCAAATCCTCTTCTCGTTGTTTATTTTCTTTCACTGTTTTGTGGATTTACGTTAAGAAGAATAGTTAATTGTCCTAAACAACTTACTATGTACTATTTAGTTAATTAATTATAAATTCTAAAAATGATATAACTTCTTTTAAAAGCTTACCGTCAAAACCATGCAAATAATTATGTATGTATACAAGAGATTGAACTGATTCAATTTTGATTGAACTTATTCTATACTTGTTCGAGAGCCACTACTCAAAGCAAATTCATATGCCATAATGAATCTCCTTTTAGTATTGACTCTCTAGTTCTGAACAAGTATAGAAGTTTAAAGAAAGATGAATCAGCTCAAGATTTTCTGTATCACATGTAGTTGGTTGTATGGTAAACCAACCTCATTGTGAAACTTCATCACATCACTACCTATTTGTTATAATATGTGTACTGTAATTTAACTTTTTTTACTTAATAAATTAAATTTGTTTAATTAAAAATCAGCGTTAAATTTTGCTTTTCACGTAAAAATTCCCAAATTTTGACAAAATAAAATAAAATATTGAATTCGTGATTGGGAGCAATAGCTTTATTTATTTATTTTTAAAATCAGGCAAATAGCAACTTTCTTGAATTGGAAGTAAGATAAGTTATTAGTAGTAGTCACAACTTACCCTGATTGTGTAAGAAAATTAAAAAATGCATTAGTTTGTTAAAAAATATCATTTGTACTATGTTTTTCTTACCAAATTAGTATGTAATGTTAGGGTGAAAATGAAATCTACAAAATCAGTACAAGTGGTAAAGTAATTACCAAAAGAGAAAAAGTTGTACATGCTAACCTTACAATCTGTAGAATTCTGTTGGTTCATTTAATATTTTAACATGTTTTCAATCTGTCATATCTTTGCTTATTACAAAAATTACTTTTAAAGGCATGTGCATCTTGATGAGCCCGGGAGAACTGACTGGGAGGGATTTGTTACTGGTACCCGAGCTGCAGCTGCTGGTATGCTGATGTTCACTATTTCTCTACCTTAAAATTTGTTTGGATTTTTTAGTATTTTTTTCTATAGGCAAATCAGCCGTGCATTCGCACACGTCCGCAGACATGTACAATGTTATACGACATATCAATTTGTTACACTTTGCTAGTGGTCCTGTCTGTGCTCATTGTTGTTAATACACATAACTCTTGTTTTTAACAGGAGGTGTAACTACCGTGGTTGACATGCCTCTAAACAATCATCCAACAACCATATCTAAGGAAACACTAGAACTTAAGGTATCAGTTATTGTTCACTTCTGTGCATTTAATTTTTCTTTTAAGAAGTGTTGTCAAATAGTGGCTATAGTAACACTATAGTGCTACAGTGTAGCGGAATTTGAACAAATCACCATTGTTCCGTGACATGTTGTTTAGTACAACACTATAGCAATTTAGCATAGCTGAATTTGAACACCTGCTATTTTCCACGATCTGCGATTTACAAATACTACTTTAAAGTGTTATAAGTTTATCTATCCTCATATGACGAATGTTTCGTCATATACGGATACGGACAAGGACACCACGACACACGCCTAATACGGGGAGTGTCCGTGCTTCAGATGACGAAACTAACCATTTCAAAGAGATAGACGGAAGAGTTCCTTTTGAAATATATTATTTAAAATCAGATTAGCTATTCATACTTTCATATCTAGTTAAGCTGTTTATTGTTGTGTTAAATTTGTTAGGCTTACTTGTTATTAACTGTTGAATTGAATTAATTTTTCTATACCTGACATGAATTTCTACCTTTTTCCAGCTTGAAGCTGCAGAGGATAAAATCTATGTCGATGTTGGTATGATCCACAAACTCCACCTCAGCTAAAAAGTTGTACAATCAAATAGTTCCTAAATTATTTTACTTAAATATTTTTCAGGTTTTTGGGGAGGCCTGGTTCCTGAAAATGCACATAATACCAGTATTCTTGAAGGTCTCTTAGATGCTGGTGTTCTTGGTTTAAAGGTTATCATTTAAACACTTCTGCATTACCAATAAACTTTGCTTTGAGGTCAAGGACATATTAAGTAGGATCTACTACATGATTCAATTTCTTCTCGATTTGTTGTTAATTCTTGTTTACTTTAAATTTTAAGAATATGTGGATTCTAGAATTTCTAGGGTCTGGCTCTAGACTCTAGTTAGTATACATCACTGAAACGGTTTGGCACTATCTTGTTTTTTTTTTTTTTTTTGTTTTTTTTTTTTGCAGTCTTTTATGTGTCCTTCAGGAATTGATGACTTTCCTATGACTACTATTGAACATATCAAGGTACAATCCTTTTAAACTATAAGAAATTATAACTGGGAACAAGTATTTTTCCAATCATTTTTATATTTCTTTGCGTGACTAGTTACATTTTTTATTTTATGTTGTTTTCACATTAGTATGGCATAGGATTGTTGCTTTGCTAGTTGTATTGTCCCTGCTTGCAAGTAACATTACTCCAATCTCGTTGGAGTAATGTTTACTTATTTTATACTAAAATGTCTCTTTTCCTATTGGCATTGTTTAATTGTGTCGCAAATGTACTTGTTATAGGAGGGATTGTCTGTGTTGGCAAAATACAGAAGACCTTTACTTGTGCACTCTGAGATTCAACAAGATTCTGAAATTCGTTCGGAACTTGAAGGTAATGGCGACCCTCATGCTTACAAGACATATCTCGACACTAGGCCACCTTCTTGGTAAGACATTCGGCTTTTCTGGCAAAATTTACAATTGATTTATTATCTTTTTTTTATCATATAAAAACATAAAATTGATTAAAGTTCTTAAATACCAATCGTATTTTCGCACAATGTCCATTAAATTTTATGAAAAACTACTAATGCTAGATAACCAGGGAGGAGGCAGCCATTAAAGAACTTGTAGATGCTACAAAGGATACCAGAATCGGTGGTTCTTTAGAAGGAGCACATGTTCACATTGTCCACTTGTCTGATTCAAGTGCTTCCTTGGATCTTATTAAGGTGTCCTTAAACATGATTACTATATAATTGAACTCAAATCCTTGCTACAAACATTTGAAGTACTTTTTTGTGTTTCAAAAACTTTAGCAAACTTCTCCCATCATATGACAATGCTACTATTGTACGTTTATATTCTACTCTATATAGGAAGCAAAACGCCGTGGGGACAGCATCAGCGTCGAAACTTGCCCCCATTACCTAACATTCTCATCTGAAGAGATACCAGATAAAGATACTCGTTACAAGTGTTCCCCGCCCATTCGTGATGCATCAAACAAAGAAAAGTTATGGGAGGCTCTACTGGTATGCTTCTGCTCAAAATAAGGGCAATCTTACTTAAATCATGTATGATCTCAATAATTTTACTTGTTCTGTTCTTCGTTTTAGGACGGACACATTGACCTATTAAGTTCTGATCATTCACCAACTGTGCCTAAACTCAAGCTTCTTAAAGAAGGCGACTTCTTAAAGGCGTGGGGTGGCATATCATCTTTGCAGGTTAGTAAATTATCATTCATTGAATGTTAGAATATTTGAAATCTATTCTTACTGAAATACTATTAACCTATTTTAGATCTCTAAAAATCGATTATGATGAGTTTGATTTCTTATCATGGATCTAAAGACTAACGGATTTTCTGTTGGGAGATTGTAGTTTGATCTTCCAGTGACTTGGTCATATGGGAAGAAGCATGGGTTAACTCTTGAAAAATTATCGTTATTGTGGAGCCAGAGACCTGCAAACTTAGCGGGGTTAGAATCAAAGGTGACATGATTATAATTTCCTTCATGGTTATGCATTATTGTTTTTGCAGTTTTCTTTATTGTGGAGCCATAATTGGAATAACATTAACAATAGTAGTCTCTGTTCCTTTGATTCTGTATATGCTTTATAAAAAAGTAATTGCTGACTGTTTAACTAAAAAATTATAATGTCCCCTTTTATGCTTTAGGGAGCCATTGCAGTTGGAAATTATGCAGATATTGTAGTATGGCAGCCAGAGGTGGAGTTTGACCTTAACGACGATTATCCTGTTTTCATTAAACATCCTGTAAGTCTTAATTCTTTATTTAATTCTTGATGAACCCTTCTTCTTTATGTTGTTATTGAACTCATTATTCTGTTCATGGCTCTGACTTCTTTATGATGACAGAGATGTATTTCATAAGAGAGGGATAAATATAAACATGATTAACATTTTTCTGTTCTAAAGATCATTTTGAAATATATTGATAATATGGGAGACTAGGTCGATAGAGTGCAATATCAAGTATCAAATTGAGTATTTTCGTTCTAAAAAAACCCTTTTACTCTTTTATAAAAATTATATTTTTCACCATTTCAAAATGGTCCGCCATTTCTATCGTACCAAGAAAAATATTTTTGGCTAGTAACTTGATTGATTTTATGAAATTTCATCTTCAAATTTGGTACACAGAGCCTGTCTGCATATATGGGAAGAAGGTTATCAGGAAAAGTTTTCGACACTTTTGTGAGAGGAAACCTTGTCTTTAAGGATGGTAAGCATGCTCCTGCAGCCTGCGGTGTTCCAATTCTAGCCAAATGAATTGGTTAAGAACATGGTAATCCCCATAACTTACTGTTCTCATCTCAATTTCTTTTAGTTTGCTGATTTTTATCATGATCCTGAATCATGCTTTGGTTGGTTTTCATTAGATGGTATTCACCTTGCGACATAAATAAGAGGTGGAAGTAGCTGTTGGCATCGGCGATTGAGCATAATGTTGTAGCTTGTTTTATTGCTATATCCGTTTAGACGCTGAGGATATTTATGCATGTATATATGCTTGCGTGTTTCTATATTAAATAAATGTTAATAAGAACGGTATCGTGTCATGTGCAGATACGTCTTCACCAAGAAAAAGTAGTAGTAACAGTAAAGTTATAGTACTTGACTTGAAATCATGCTATTCTGTTAAATTTTTTGATTTGTCTGGTTGAGTTCTACTTTATTTTGAACTACGTTCTTAAAACAATTTCTCATGTCTTCGTTGGTTAATAATTCCTTATTATTTGGTCCATTTTTGTTTTGGACGATATCATCTGTATTTCTGTTGAAACTCTAGCTAACATCATTGACCTTAGACATCACTATGGCCACCTGAGAAGCTATGGTTGTGATTTGCAGCCTATAACATTGTTGATCACCGGTCATAAAGTATAGTAATCAAATTTTAACCTGTCGTAATAACTAAAATATTCTAACAGAACCTTTCTAATCGGATGCATAGGAAGAAATTAGAAATATGTTTGTTAAATAAAACTTTCATGAAACCTGGTAGTATATATCTAACATTACATGATATTTGTGAAGTATTATTCTGCAATTATTGTGTATAATATGTATTTGCATACTTGCTGTTATAAACCATATGGTAATTAACTCCAGAAATTCTTAGCGTGTACATTATAGACTTAATTAGCTTAACTATCTATCATGCTAAGAACTTTGACCTCTTATGTTGAATCATCAGAAGGGGCAACAGCTATAGTCTCTGTTGATTGTTTTGGTCTCCGAGGTTCTCGGATTGAGGTATCAAGTTGGTTAACGGTTCACTATCGCTGCCGCTTGAACCGTGGTCACTCACCAATCCTAAACTTTTGCCTAACAAATCGCCATTCATAGCTGAAGCTGGGACTTGACTAGTAACTCTAGGACTAGGTGGAGGGTACAAACTTGCCCCAGAGTAAAAGTTTGGAATAGAATTTGGAGACCTTGAAGGGACCCTAATAGCTTCAGACATAAATATTGTCACACTTAGGAAAACCAACATTGCATAAAATGTTGCACATCTTGTTGTGTCCATTTTCTTAGTTGTTACATTAATTTCTTGTGAATGTCTAGTGTTTATATAGCAAATGCCATACAAAGTATAGATCATCGTTTCTTGATTTCAACTAGGTGTCAATGGTATTTTTGTGACTAAAGAAAAACGCACCTGTTTCTCTTGTCTTCACAAAAAATGAAATTTGCATGTCTTTTTTGTGGTAGCGTTTAACATGGAGAAATAGAAAGATTTTACCATCATCGTCAAATACATTGTTTTCTCTTGATTTTTTTTGGTGGTGGTCGGGGTTCGAACTCCGGACCTTACATATCTTATGCATTGTCTATACCAACTGAGCTAAGCTCACGTTGACTTCTATTGATTTAATGTAGGGAGACTTTGTATGTTACTTTCTTTAATAAATGTAGAAGTTATTTTGCGGAGGTTAGAATCTCGGTCGAGAGAGGTGTTCACATTTAGTATGCATCAAATTGAATTACCATATGAATTTTATGGAAAGAAAAAGGAGTTATTTGCAAATAGTTTTTTTTTCCTTTGTCAAAAATTAATTAGTAAACACATGCTCATTTTTTATTTCAATTGTTTTTTTAGGGGTTTCTCACTCAATTGCTTGTTTTTATGAGAAATGCTATCGACACACATTTTAACACACACTTTTCAATACACTCTCTTTGATTGGTTAAAATTCACATTTTTTTTGTGAAGAAATTAAACTAGCCCACTAAAATTGATATTTGGGATAATTGAACTTGAAACCTCAAATCGAATATATTTCAAGGTCACGAACCAACATCACTGGACCGATCCAAGTGGATTTTAGACTCATTGGTGTTAAGATGGATCGTTTCAAAGTTGATTTCTGCTCTTCCCCCAGCACAAAACACTCGTGCCCTGCAGCCATGCCCAAAATGCCCCTGCGCTAGTTAACTAGCGCAAGTGTAAAATAATGCGCAAGTTAAGATGAGTGGCGTGAGTTAAGTGGTGCATAGTGGTTTTTTTAAATTTATTTACTATTTTAAAATTATTTTATTTACTTTATTCTAAAATATTTTATTTACTTTATTCTAAATTATTTGTTCACTTTATTCTAAATTATTTATTTGCTATATTCTAATTTATTTATGCATTTAAAATAAATTCGAAATTAGAAAATAAATTCTAATTTATTTATGCACTTAAAATAAATTCGAAATTAGAAAATAAATTCGATTTTAATCTAATTCAATATTTATTTATTCATTAAATACAAAATTAGAAAATAATTTCGATTTTATTTATTCAATATTTATTTATTCAATACATAATCATAAGCATATAATAAATGCAAATATAATTACAAATAAAAAACAAAATTAATAAATATAACTCTCGTTTTATTAATATCATTCAAACATTAAAATAAATAATACATATATTTTATTTGAATTCACTAATCTACTTATCATCTTTTTACCCTCTTGGGGTAAAAAGTTATTTTTACCCGCTTGGGTATATAGCAATAGCTCTTGGGGAAAATAGTGATTAGTCATGTTGGGAAAAAAGACATCAAGATCCCTTGAAGTAAATTTAAATCCGGTTCCTTTTATACCCCCATGATGATTCTTTTTATCCACAATAAAAAGATTTTGAGAGTAAAAGGAAGCAAACTTAATTTTACGTCAAGGAATGATGTCTTTTACCCCAACCCGACTAACCACTATTTCCCCCAACAGCTATTACTATATACCTAAAGGGATAAAAAAAAGCCTAGAGACTATAGAAGACAAAAAGAAGAAGAGAAAGAGGAGGGGGAGAAAGTGATATGGTGTGAGGAATTAGGGAAGTATGAAGGGGTATTTATAGGTGGGAATGGTAGTATAGGTTATAAACATCATTAATGTGGTAAAAAAAACGTGTATAATAGGTTAAAAACGTGTATATTGAATGTTGAAAACCTGACCAAAGTGAAAAAAACGTTTGTTCTTCAGCTCTGACCACCGGCCAACGCGCGTGAGTTAACTCGCGGACATGCCAGTGGTGCGTGACTTAAGTCACGCAGAGCTTATAAGGTGTGTGAGTTAAATCACGCTGCGTGACTTAACTCACGCAGAGGTATATTTGAAAAACATGCTGGGCGCGAGCAAAATGTGCCGGGGGAAGAGCATAAATCTTCGAAGTTTCTTAGAGTATTATTTAGTGTTGGTCCGGACTAAGCAATCAGTCATCCTTTATTAATTGATAGGTTAACTTTTTTTTTCTTTTTCTTTTTATGAATAAATTGATAGGTTACGTCTTTGGCAAACTGATGATACCGCATTTGTGCTCACAGAATAGATACCCAATATAAACCAAACAGATAAATAAGATAAGCATGCAAATGATCTTTCTAATTTCCATTTACAGCTAGCCTCCCCATAACATTAGGACTTTAGGGTAACAAATATTTTTTTTTGACAAATATATGATGGTAGCACTCAAATTTCACACGGTACGTAGTGTAAAAATATTCAATCACATATATGCATCAATCTACAACAAATTCTGGTCCCAATTTCCTAAATGTCAACAAAAACATTAGGGACTCCGAATACTTTATATCTGCCTGATACAATATGGAAAGATAGATAGCTAATCCATGGCATCTATCTTACGTCTTTCCATATTCATTAAAAGTGCACTAATTTATCATAAAAGTAGTAGTTTTTTTTTTTAAGCAAGTCATATAAGTAGTAGGTTTAAAATTATATTTAAAACAAAGTTTTAAAATGATATCAATCGATAAATTAGTGAATCTTTTTAGGTTTTCTTTTACGAAATATAAATTTAAATTAGGAGAGGCGCACATCATCGATTCAAACCCAAAACATGTCATTCATAATTACTTAATTATTTTGTAATGTCATTCATAATTTTCCTTTTCCATATAAAAATGACTAAATTTTTTATTATGTGTAAATGTGATAGAGTCACACACATAAAATAAAGAAAAAGAGGGAGTATCACCTTGACTCTTTGAAGCACATTACTTAATTATATTTTCTCATACTAACTCCATTGGTTATTTTCTTTTTATTTACATCAATCATGATACTTATGCTCTAATATATAATTAGTTTCTTTAGTGAAGTGCGCCACACACACATATATATAGGATGTATTAAATGAGAGTAGTGTTAAAGTGAGAGATGAAAGCATTAAATGACAACCGTTAGATTAAAATCAACCGTTCAGATCCACTTTTAGTTATTGGTGTGTATTCGGTGTCCCTTTTGTGGTGAGGAGTTGGACGATTGTTGAGCCAACTGTTGCATCATGGCACATATATCATGCAAGCTGGTGGTGATGTAATCGAACTTCAACTGATTCTCCGATTGAGCATTTGAAAATCGTTGTTCAAGCTCGACGACGGTTTGGTTGCGAGTCATGGTCGCGGATTCGTGGGCTCGATGATACTAATTGTAACCGGATTTGGATACTCAGGGAGAGAATCCGAGAATGATCATGGGATTCAAGTAGGAATTCTAATGAATAGAGAATAGACTTCGGTACAGGAAATCCAAATGCAGTTTCAGAGTATTAGATAGGAGAATTTGTTGATTGAATGTATTATACCCTTTTTCATTACATCAAGTAGTATTTAGGCCTAAATATGATTTTCGTCCCTGTAATTTGGGTCAGTTTTGGTTTTCGTCCCTGCAATTTTTTTTGTTTTAAAAAGGTCCCTGACCCCACTATTCAGTTGATTTGACATGGTTTTGGCCACGTGGCAGTTGCTGATTGTGCAATTTTTACCACGTGGCACTGACATGGCATGCCACATAATATTAAATTTTAAAAAACATTTTTAAATTTTAAAATATTAAAATAATTTACCGATTTTCTATTATATAATTTAAAAAAAAAATTATAATCTGAAATTTTTGAAAATAACTTCGAAAAAAAAAATTCGAAAATTATATATTCAGATTTAAAAAAATTATATAATTTTCCATTTTTTTCATATTTGAAAAAATTATATAATCAGAATATTTTTAAATTATTTTCAGATTTTTTAATTTCGAAAAACAATTTTCAGAATTTTAAAAATGTTTTTTAAAATTTAATATTATGCGGCTTCAACGTTTAAATTTTAAAAAACAAATTTAATATTATGTGCATACCCATGTCACTTCAGCGTTTTGGTGGGACCAGAGGCCTTTTGAAAACAATTTTTTTTTTTGCAAGGATGTTTTTAATTTTCTTTTTGCAGGGACGAAAATCAAAACTGACCAAAACAGTGACGAAAAACATATTTAAGCCCTGGTATTTAAGCACAATTACATTTGTAAGATCTAACAAAAGGCCATTATCTCAGGGATACCTCTACATGCAGCTGGCACATGACTTCTAGAAGAAATAAAAGATGCTAAACAATGCTGACACAACAAAACTAAAATGCTAATAACCAAACTAAGTTTATTAAATTGCAGTGTCCTCCATGTGACATGAATTGTACCGTGAAAAATTATGCATTTACTCTCGCTAACCCATTGGCCAGAGTAGGAACCACAAGTGTGGAAAAGTATAAGGAATAGCCATTTTTTTTTTGATGACATAAAAAAGAATGTGACATCTTGCTCTCTTGTTATTTTAGAGTGTTAATTCGTTGTTGCTTCCAGCGATTCCTCATATTCCCAACAATTTGGACTGGGGGTGCCAAACATATATACGACATATAGAGTGTGTAATTTAATTGCTAAACTTTATACCTTGTTTGATTTAATAACAAATCATGAGATTAGACAAAACAGTTAGCAGAAAACTAGACAAAAACATGATTTATTTTTTCAGTCAAGTAAACATGAAGTTTTATCTCGCACTTAATTATGGAAAATAAAAATACAAAAATGCCCTTTTTATTTTCCAACATATCGCTCTATTTCTCTTTAGTACAATTATGTCACCTTTTTTTTTTTAAGGAAATTATGTCACTCTTTTGTTATGCCAAGTACCGTTATATTTAACGTTACTGTTGTTTTGCGAATAAAAAACCCTCATAATATTAATCATACAGTACTTAAAAAAGGCATACGGGTTAAGTAATAAAAATGAATGTTTTCAGCAACAAAAAAAAAAAGAATGTGGTATTGTTTAAAATATTCAACCATGATGTCAGCTATGCGTTCATGTCCACGTCATTAATTTCTTTTAGTAACCATCAGTTTTTTGTTTTAATTAAGGAAGGGACCGTCTCATTCACTCATAGTGTAAGAAATTTCTTCATTAATATTTCACTATAAAAGGACTACGAAAGTCTTATATCTTCATGAATACAAAAATAATTAATATACCTAGCTAAACCATGGCATCTATCTCACCTCTTTCCTTCATTTGCACAATCAATATGAACTCTTCCAACTCCAACATTTCCCATTCTTCTTCCATGTATCAATTTTCACAAAAACAACACAAATCTTCTAAACATAGAAAATTACCAAGACGCCAAGTGATCACATTCAGTGGTAATAATACTAACCAAAACAACCCTAAAGAAGAACAAGAACCACAAAACATTGTTAGAGGAAATAGGAGGGATGTTCTAATTGGCCTTGGAGGACTTTGTGGTACTTTCACCACTAACCCTTTTGCCCTAGCTTCTCCAATATCCGCACCAGACCTTTCTACATGTGGCCCAGCAGATCTACCCTCAGATGCAATTGATATTGATTGTTGTCCACCAAATTCAACAAAAATCATAGATTACAAATTTCCTTCGTCAACTCAACCCTTAAGGGTTAGACAGGCAGCACATTTGGTAAATGATGAATATCTTCAAAAATACAAAAAAGCCCTTGAACTCATGAAAGCCTTACCATCCAATGATCCACGTAGTTTCACACAACAAGCAAACATCCATTGTGCTTATTGTGATGGTGCATATTCCCAAGTTGGTTTCCCTAATCTTGATCTTCAAGTTCATAGTTCTTGGCTCTTTTTTCCTTT
>Ga0228710_1003426_pt1 | contig 25249 bp, 16 predicted proteins | sample MedpolnodulmetaG_FD_177995 | JGI IMG/M metagenome (GOLD analysis project Ga0228710, IMG submission 177995) | Root nodule microbial communities from Medicago polymorpha collected in Santa Monica, California, United States - pink nodules | ecosystem: Host-associated > Plants > Roots > Nodule...
CATAGACTCTGAACTCACTCAGACTCTGAACTACTTCAGACTCTGAACCTGAGGACAGTTACCTAGAACGTAAAAGAAGAAGTTTCCAAAAACACAATTCAACCCCCCCTTCTTGTGGTTTTTCTCACCTTCAACTTAATGCTTCAAAGGCTGATTAATGGATTTAATCTCGTCCAACATTGCATAAGACTGAAAGAGTGAAGCAACAGTCAATTTGAAAGCATTGGATGCTTATTCTCTCAAGAACGTTGACAAAGGACAATTGTACAAACTGTACAACCACTTCCTCCACTAATCTGTTCGTGTCTCTGCATCAAGACAAGAATAACAGCTATGCATGTAGCAATGTTCCTTCCAACTAGGAATGCATTTGAAATTGATCCTTCATAGGACAATAACCATATTAGGCAAAAGATCATTGGTGATTTTGATCAAGCTTCAAACGACTCTTTTAATGTGTTGTCAATGTCCAACGTATCTTTCACGCCTCTATATAAAGGAGTGGAGACCTGCTAGTTGGATATGCAGAAACACACAAAAACAAGACTCATACAACAATTCACAAAGTGTCAAACTCTGTTATTGTTCTTCATCTAAAGTCACTTAGAATTTCTTATCAAAGTTCATATCTTAGAAATTCTAGAGCCATAAGAGTCTGTATCTAATTTGTATTGTGAACACCACTGATTGTATATCAAGTGTTCAAACTCAAACAAACTTCTTTGTAATTCTGTTTGATTAGAAGTCTCTTGCTTGTGTGCTTGAGCAATAGAAGTCTCTTGCAGTTGTGCTTGAGCATTGGAAGTCTCTTGACTGTATTTTGGAGCACAGGAAATCTCTTGCAGTTGTGCTTGAGTAATTTGAAGTCTCTTGCTAGTTGTAGCTTGAGCAATTGTAATCAGATATTACACTCTTAGTGAACTCTCCTTGGAAGTGCAAGGGGGACATGACTACTTCCGGTTTGTGGAAAGAACCTATATAATTGCTCTGTGTCTTTCTTCTCTCTCTCCCTCTCTCTGTTTTATCTGCTGCATTTAGATTCTGATTATCACTTCAGAAGTTGAACTCTATCTGCTTCTGACCAGTGACTTCAGTAGGAGAAAACAAAGAAAAAGTAAACACAATTCAACCCCCCTTTTGTGTTTTTCTCACCTTCAGACAAAGGGTGTTATCGTGAAGGTGAGAGAGATGAAGGAAGGGGAGGGTGTGGTATGATCGACAATGAAGGGAGAGAAGCTGCATGATAAGGGTGCACAGCCGGTTCAGATGAATATGCTTACGCATAGGTCAGTGCATGATGACATATCTTGGGCCAACGCTAGTTTGGTGGCAACGGTGTCCGAAGACTCCACTTTAGTACTTCAGCAAAGGGTAGAGGATGCAGGGTTCCTAAATATTGTTGTAACTCTAATGAGGGGTGACAAAGTGTTTATTCTTTGTGTCGAACAAGAGAATATTTTGAAAGTGATTAATGATGCTATTGACTTCTTTGGAATGTTGTTCACCAATTTACATAAGTGGTCGTTGAAGGATGTTAGGTACGAACAAGGATAGGTTGGGAAAAGTTGACAGTAATAGCTGCTATACGAGCTGTGGGATTTGAAGTTGTTGCATGAGAAGTTAACACGACCATTTTTGCTAAATCTGGAATTTATGTTTGAATTTTTTGAGGATTAATTTGAAATGGTAGAACTATTTAATGAGCATTTCTCAGGCAAACAAGGAAGCATGGAGGTTTTTTAATGGAGATTTGAGTGTTTTCAAAGAGATTTTATCACAGAAGAGATGAAGAAATCGCGAAGAAGATGATGAATAGTAAGAGAAAGAGAAGTTGCATATTTCAGAAAGAGTAAAAAGTGGCCTGAGGATGGAAAATTCCTTTTATACCTTCTGAAGTTGGAAAAGGTTTTAGACTTGAGAAATGCTAAGGACAAACTCTCAAACACACTCCAATAACATGTTGACACATCATCCCCATCCTTTGTTTAATTAACTGGCACAACCGGTTACAAGGTTATGGAATAAAAAATTGGTCTGAGGTGGCTTCCTGTTATTGGAGTGTGTCAAAAAAGTGTGTTTGAGAGTTTGTCCTTAGCATTTCTCTATAAGAGTTTTATGAAGTTCAGATGATGACAAGTGTCATCATCTCACTATGACAATTATGAGAAGTAACTTAGTAGGAAGTTTTAAAATTGAAAACGTGGCCCACTAACTTGGTGTGAGTGGCGTCATAAAGTGTTGTTTTCAAAAGTGTTATTTTCTGGAAAAAGATTGTATAAAAGTGTTGGAACAAAACGAGTTTAAACAATGCCTATTAAGTTTTGATGTGCCACCAAACTCGCACATATCAAATTACTCTTACACCATAACCGAGTGGTTAGTGTTCATTGCATAACTAATAACAAAGAGAGGAACAATTAATGCTTCTATGAATTAAATATGATTTAACTAGCATTTTGTTATGCAAAATACGCCAGTCTATATGGATGCGACGAGGAACAGTTTTAAATATCCACAATTAACTCCACGCTTAACCATTAAAAGCAATATGTAAATTTCTTAGTGTTGTTGTTTATAACAACAAGCACTTCATCATTTCAGTCAAAAGTTGTATTTCTATAACTTGATTTATCCTAGTTGTATTTAGGGACAATAAAATTCGAGTTAGTAACTTCTTCGGGAGATACGGCAGAGCGCAACACCTTAAAATTGTTGTTTTTTGGATTTCCAAATTCTATTTTTAAAAAAGAATATCTACCAAAGTTGTTACTGGGTTGAGTCACGACCAGGTCGCTCTCTTTAATACGTTTCGCGGCACTGCACAAAATTGTGCAAGGCAGACTATTAACCACGCCGCCTCCAGGATAAAACAAGTTCAACTACAACTTTGTGGTTAACTACTGCACCGTAGAAAACTGTTCCACAATTACACCTCCAATGTGGTACAAAGACCATTCTTTTATTATTGATTCCACTTTAATATGGTATTCTTACCACTATATTATATTGACGAGACCACTCAAATATGGTGTTACCACCATTTTAATTTTTTTAACTTCTCCAACTATGATACTATGACCACTCAAATATGGTTTTACCACCATTCTAACCTTTAATTTCTTCAAAAGAAGAAAATATTGAAAAGGAGCTATACTCTTAAGGTCATATAATTCTGAAGGGACAATATTCCTGAAAAATGAACTATGATCTTAAAAATATTCTTTCTTCCAAAGGTACGTATATTATCGAATGGACTATACTTTTAAAATCATTCTTAATTCCGAAGGGACATTATACCAAAAAGGACAACTTAATAGAACTCTTTGGTGTGATTTTTGAATTAGGTGAATTCTCCTTTTATAAGGAGAGTTTGTAACTAATTTGGAGAAACTTAAGAATTAAGTAAACTTAAAAATTAAACAACCCATATACCAGCTCAAGTAACAAACTAATCGGATAAGTTCAAAAAGAAACAAACCCACAAAATTAGATGAAACAAACTAATGAAGGAAAGATAGGAAATTAAATTGAATTCTCAATTTTATCACAACTAGTATAACTAAAATTATGGGAAGTATATAAATAATGAAAAATAGTAATTACTATTATTTTCATCATTATCAAATATTTAAAGTTAAATATCACTATTTAAATACTACTATTGTGTGTGTTCTATTTTATGTGGGACCATCACACTTTATTTAAACACTAGATATAAGTTTAATTGTCTTTTCAATTTCTTTTCAACTTCACGTCAATGTTCCGACGGTGAGTAACAAACAAAGCAAAGCAAAGACTGACTTTTGAGGAAGAAGGAAATAGATATGCAAATCATAAAAAGCATCGATATCGTAGCTCAATAGAAATTTCGCATAGCTTTCTTAATGAAATAATTTGGCCGAAAGACAAAAGGTGTAGAAATCAGAGACATGGTGTGTGAAAAGATTGACTCCAAGTGAAACACAGCAAAAAAATAATTTTTTTTTTTTTATGAACGCCCGCATCATTGTTTTGTAAAGGAGTTTCACACCATATAATGCAAATATATCTTCAACTTCTAGTGTTCCTGGTCGAAATGCTCCGTAAATCCTAACCACATATTCCACGGTGTCTTTAAGACAACAAATGGATGAGAGCAATCATGATATGGTTAACATGTTAACACAATAAATTGATACAGTTTTTAGTCCTCTGGTTCAAAACACAAACCAAAGTTATCAAGCCTTAGCCACTCAAATGGGGAGAATATCATATTTCCTTGCCCCTGTTCAGCCTGTCCATCAACAAATTCCCCAAATCAAAAATCCTAGACCATTGCAAATTGTCGAACCTGTGGTTCAATTACAACAACCTGTACCTTAGCCCTAACCTGTGGAACCAGTAGTCCTGGCACAACCAGAAGTGATTTTGGTAAATATGAATAATGATGTTGATGAAGTTGTTAGGAACGTCCAACAACAAAACTTTGGGGCCCATAATAATATAGCTAATTTGGTCGAAACTATTATGGCTCAAAATGGCCTGAAAGAATAAGAAAATGAGAGAAGAATAGCTTGTTAACACAAGCTGGGGGAAGAAGAGAGAAAGAGTCCTCGACAACTCAATAGAAGTTTTTGGTGTGATTTTTGAACAAAGTGAGCTCTCCTTTTATAAGGAGAGTTTGTAACTAATTTGAAGAAACTTAAGAATTAAGTAAACTTAAAAACTAAGCAACTCATATATCAGCTCAAGTAACAAACTAATCGGATAAGTTCAAAAATAAACAAACCCACAAAATTAGATGAAACAAACTAATGAAGGAAAGATAGGAAATTCAATTGAATTCTCATCTTATCACAACCAATATAAATTAAAATTATGGGACGGGATATACATTAATAAAAAATAATAATTACTATTATTTTCATCGTTATCAAATAAAGTTAAACATCACTATTTAAATACCTAATGTGTGTGTTCTATTTTATATAGGACCCTCGCATTCTATTTTTTCAATTCATAACACTAGATCAAAGTTTAACTGTTTAATCTTTCAATCTTCCAAATTCTTTCCAACTTCGCACCAATGTTCCGACCGTGACAAACAAAGCAAAGCAAAGACTGACTTTTGAGGAAGGAAATAGATATGCAAATCATAAAAAGCTTCAATATCGTAGCTCAATAGAAATTTCGCAGAGCTTTCTTAATGAAATAATTTGGCTGAAAGACAAAGGGTGTAGAAATCAGAGACATGATGTGTGAAAAGATTTACTCCACGTGAAACACAACAAAAAAATAATTTTTTTTTTTTATGAACGCCCGCATCATTGTTTTATAAAGGAGTGAAGAAAACTGAAACCATGTCAATCAAATAACTCCTATTTTGTTTAATCTTGCACACATAATTTGAAAGTTACAGCTTCAAACATGAACACAAATGCCATATATGGTTTTAACCGAATGAATGCTGCAGCTCATGCAGGTGATGTAGATCTCCTCTACACAATAATTCAAGATGATCCATACGTTTTGGAGCGTATAGATTTAATACCATTTGTTGAAACTCCTTTACATATCGCTGCATCTATGGGTCACCTTCAGTTTGCCACTGAGATTATGATGTTGAAACCTTCGTTTTCTTTAAAGCTAAATCCGCAAGGATTCAGCCCCATCCTTCTCGCTATGCAAAATGACCAAAAATATATGGTGTGGCGCTTTGTAAACATCAACAAAGACCTTGTTAGAGTTATAGGACGAGACGGCTTAACTCCTCTTCATTTTGCAAGCCAAATTGGTGACGTTGATCTTTTAGCTCACTTTCTCTTATTGTGTCCAGAATCCATTGAATATCGGACTGTGAGGCGCGAGAACGCACTGCATATTGCCACTAAGAATGAACAATTTGAGGCCCTTCAAGTGCTTGTTGGATGGTTCAAAAAAAATAACCGGAGTGGCGCTAAAGAGCTGGAGAGTAGAATATTAAACCAGACGGATGAGGCAGGCAACACTATACTGCATATTGCAGCACTGAGTAGTGAACCACTGGTAGTGCAGGAGCTTCTATTGTTGGTAAAGACTAAAATAAATTTGTACGACAAGAATTTTGAGAACAAAACAGCATTGGACATAGCAAGCACTCCAGAGATCAAGAGTATATTATTCAGTGCTGGATCAAAACCAGGCTTAGAAGTCACATATGCTCCCACACGTGCACATTGGCTTAGGTCAAAGACATCACTTATGCATAAATTATGCATTGAGATCCTTCGTAGTAGAACTGACATAACAGGGGAGGAACGTAACACTTGGTTAGTCATTACGACTCTTATTGCAACTACCATGTACGAATCAACTCTGAGTCCCCCTGGTGGACTTTATCAGATTAGTGCTGATAACAATAATTTGAACATCACTTCCTCCAATTCTACCTTAAAAAATGTTGGGAAATCTGTCTTGTCTAAAACTGATTTCATGTTTTTTTCAGTTTTCAATATGATTTCCTTTGTCATATCATCTCTAACAATAATTATTATGACACCAAGTTGGGATCAAGGTATTTTGGTGTACCCTGCAATGTCCTTTTTTATCATGTGTTATACAATTTCCATGGCTCAGATAACCCCCGCAGGTGTCAACGATTATATTAGTATGATGAATGTCTTTTTTCCTTGCATGATTTTTAGTGTTATTACTGTGAAGCTGCTGACTAGATCATAGTTAAAACCTTGATGTAAAAGGAGAAACACCAATGAAGGTTATGGATCAGAGATAGATGATGCGATCATTAATTAGATCCGCAACTCAAACCAGTACTGCTGGCCGAATTCAAAGACTACTGTATCAACGTCAATTTTGTCAATTTTCATTTTGATTGTTATCATTTGTTTTTGTTCAATTTTAGGAAATTGTGAGTCAGTGTATTAAATATTTCAATCATATCTTGTATTTTATTGAATTTATGTCTATTAAATATATGGTTTTGAAGAAGGTTAATTATTCCAGATGAAATGTCTTTTTTTTTCTTCTAAAGACTGACATTGGCTACTTTACAAAAAAAAACAAAACAAAAACTGATACTAACTTTGGTACTTTTGGTAAGAAACAATGTCGAATTTTCATTAAAATTAATGTTGAAATTTCTACCATACTCCACCTATATATTATTGATGTTAGTGGATTAATGTAACGACGAATGAGTGTTTTAGTCTTGAGTTAATATTTTATTTCCTATAAAATGGTCAGAAGTATCGAACGTTATCTAGGATTTAATATAATAACATTGATTTTGAGGTTCGTATAGAGTTTGAAACTTGATGTCTTATGAAGGTGATGGAAAAATACAAAGAAGGGGATGAATCGTGTTTGATTAAAAATCTTTTACATATATCTTTCTTATGAAATAAATCTTAGATTTTTCTATCATGTGCAAATTTGCACATGTTAAGAAGTTTAAAGTAATATGTTTGTAATGCTCATTGTTTAAGCAGGGGTCAAAATCTATGAAGAGGTTGAGAACGGCGTCGTGCCCACCAACGGGTGCACGGTCACTTATGTCGGGTCCTTGGAGTTTGGAATGGCTGAGTGATCAAGTTCATTGTGAAGCTGGGGTGATCTCTTCATCCTGTAAGCATATCAAGAAGGTGGGTCGACCAAAGGAGCCTTTGTGTAAGTCTAATTCTTTTACTCAGAAGCGTAAAAAATTAAATGGGGTTCTTCGACATTCAGTTCATAGCTTGAAAAAAGTGGCGAGGCTCTCTAATAATGATAGGGAGGCAGTATTACAAATCTTGAAGAAGAACAACCGTAAGTTTCAAGGTTCAGATCGCTTGAGAAAGGCGGTTTGAATAATCTCTAAAGATTTATCTAAAGATGCTTCTTCTTCTGGGTCAATGAATAAAGATTGGAATCACTGGGTGGTTTTGCATGGGAATGAAAAGGTTGTCGAGGAGGATGTCACAGGTATAGGAGCAGCCATTGGTGTTCATTTAACTCAACGGTGATGGTCAAACCCTCTTGTTTGTTTGGGTATCGGCTAATACTGGTGTTGCTTGTGTTGTAACTTTGATACTCTTTGTTTCTTTTAGTAGTCTCTAGGGCACACCTTGTGCTTTCGGGACTACTCTACTGTGGTTATAAAATCTCATTTTGCCTTGTTCAAAAAAAAATGTTTGTATTAAAACTTGTGAATTTTTTATTAAATATATAATTTTTTAATAAATAGTTTTTTTTTCTTCAATGAATAGCTACTATTTTTAATTACTGCACATGTTAGACAAACCCATAAATCTTTATCGATGATCCAAAATCAGCATCAAACCCAAAAAGTTGTGCATTTTCTGAGATCATTGCATACATTCCCAATCATCCAGCTTCAAATTCATTAGTGCCTTTGTTGAGATTTAGATGAAGTACAAACACATGATACGGACACATCGACACAGCTAACGTAAAAAACATAAGACACCAACATTGCTATCTATATATTAATTTATTTATAAAACATTTAAATTGAGAATCAAAATACATATGCATCTAACTTAAGTAATTTATTTCATAAAAAAAAAAGATATATCACAAGATATAATAGTATTTTGCTTTTAATTTTTGGTTATGCCATTCGGTGTGACCAATGCTCAAGTTGTGTTCATGGATTATAGGAACAAAATCTTTCAACCATAATTAGATCAGTTTGTCGTTATTTTCATTGATGACATTTCGATTTATTCCAAGAATCCCCAGGAGCATGCCCATCACCGGAGGATAGTTTTAAGTGTCCTTAGAGAGAAGCAGTTGTATGTCAAATTCAGTAAGTGTGAATTTTTGTTATCAAAAGTTAAACTTTTGAGACTTGTTATTTCTCAAGGAGGAGTAGCCGTAGACCCCTCGAAGGTCGAAGCCATCCTTAATTGGGGTAGACCCAAGAATGTAGCTGAAGTAAGAAGTTTCTTGGGATTAGCAGGTTACTACCGAAGGTTTATTATGAAGTTCTCCAAATTGTTTTGCTTTTGACACGTCATACTAGGAAAGATGTGCCTTTTGTTTGGGATGAAGAATGTGAGAAGAGTTTCAGAACTTTGAAGAAGAAATTAACTAAGGCACTCGTGTTAACAATACCAGATCTTCACAAGAGATACTGGTGTTTTGCAATGCATCATCTAAGGGTCTTGGTAGTGTACTTATGCAAGGTGAAAATGTAATAGCGTTTGCTTCAAGGCAACTCAATTCACTTGAAGAGAATTATCCTACTCATGACCTTGAGTTGACGGCAATTTTTTTTGCATTAAAAGTGTGGAGACATCACTTGTATGGAGCGTAGTTTGATTTGTTCAGTGATCACAAGAGCCTGTAGTACTTGTTTGATCAGCGAGAACTGATCATGAGGCGGAGAAGATGGATGGAATATTTGAAGGACATCGAATTTGAATTAAAGTATCATCCAAGAAAGGCGAATGTAGTAGCTGATGCCTTGAGTAGAAAGGACTTGGTTAAAGCAGAAGTGATGATGCATACTTGTAACTTGTATAAGAAATTTAGAGATCTTAATCTCAATGTCACAGAAGTGGATGGTGGCATTTTGTTACGTAAGTCGGAAATTTCCTATAAATTACGAGATAGAATTGTGCGAGCTTAAAGTATGGACATGGATCTTCAGAGGAGAATTGGTCAACCAGAGTTCTCTATGGCATCAGATGGGACTATATTATTTGAAAGTAGAATTTGTGTTACGAATGATATAAAACTGAGGAGGTTGATCTAAGAGGAAGCCCACAAGAGTAGTTTTTCCATTCATCCTGGTGCCACCAAGATGTACCATGATTTGAAGAAAGAGTATTGGTGGCCATGTATGAAAATTGAAATCTCAGAGTTTGTAGCAAGATGTGTCGTGTGTCAGCAAGTTAAGATAGAACACCAAAGGCATGCGGGATTGCTTGAACCTTTGGAGATTCCTCATAGGAAATGGGAATAGATAACCATGGATTTTGTAAGCGGACTACCCTGTACTCAGAGTGGTCATGATTAGATTTGGGTAATCGTAGAGCGCTTAACCAAGTATGCTCATTTCTTGCCAGTTAAGTCCACTTACAGAGAATCTCAGCATGCAGAGTTATTCATCTCCGAGATTGTTAAGTTGCATGGTGTCCCAGCTAATTTTATTTCAAATAGAGATCCAATCTTCACTTCTCAATTTCGAAAAGCGTTTCAGAAGGCTTTGGGAACGTGACTGAAAAGGAGTGCGTCTCATCATCCCCATACGGATGGTCAATCCGAGAGAACTATTTAGACTTTGGAGTATATGTTAAGTGATTGTATCTTCAAAGACAGAGGAATTTGGAGCAATCATTTGCCTCTTATTGACTTTTCCTACAACAATAGTTATTATTCCAGCATAGGAATGGCACCTTATGATGAGGCCTTCTACGACAGGAAGTGTAGAACTGTGTTATGTTAGATCGAGGTTAGAGATAAAAGTATCTTGGGACCAACGATTATTCAGGAAACCACCTTGAAGATTAAGTCTCTACAAGAAAAGATGAGAATGACGCAGTGCCATCAAAAGAGTTATGTGGATTGGAGGCGAAGACCATTAGAATTCAATGAAGGATATCATGTGTTCCTGAAAGTTACACCTAAGTTGGGTTTGCGATGAGTTTTTAGGACAAAGAATCTTTGTCCAAGATTTATTGGACCCTTCCAGATACTCAGACGTATCGGTCCAGCAGCTTATCAGTTACCCTTACCTCCAGCTATGTTAGGATTGCATGACGTATTTCATATTTCTCAGCTAAGAAGATTCGTTCCTCATCCTTTCCAACCAGTAGAATTGGAGATTCATTTATTTGATGTATCCGCTCTAGAATATAGATCAGATACATTAATTATTCAATGAATCAAAAAAATCAATTGTTTCTTATAAATAGGACTGAAGGGAGTATTAAAGTTTTCCGGTCTGTGGTATGTTTTTTAGAGAGAAAAAAAATGCTTTTTTTTATTTGTTAAATATTCTAATTTGTTTCCACTTAACGTGCAGACTGCTGATCATAGTATAATTGATGTTGTCGTGCATAAAAACCTTTGCACCCTATAAGAGTAACCCTAGATCTCATCCTTTGCATCGTGACCCCACTGGAAAAAAATAATACAAATTACTAAACAAAAATAAATCAACAAAATATAATATAAAAAAAAGTCTTAAAAAAATAAAAACGAAAATAAATAAATAAACCAGACAACAATGTTGTTTTTTTGTCAAAAAAAACATTGTTTTAGTTTTATATACAATACTCAATACAAACATGAGCTATGTTTGGAGCGTGTAATTTTTTTACGAATATGATTAGTTTGAAAGAGATTTCAGTGGCGTTTAACCGATGAGGAATGAGGATTTGGAATTGGCGTCGGTGGGTGGTGAAGAAGGTGGAGGGGGTCATGAATCTTGATCGACGTTTGTGTGTTAGTGGAGGTAGTTGAGGAGAAAATAGAAGAGAGCGAGAGAAGAGAGCATTTGGTCATTTTTGCATAGGCTGGTTTTATTAAGGGCATTTTAGTCCATTTATGTCAAAAAAATTGAGTCAGCATGCCCATATCTTAGTCAAGAGTAAACACATCAGCTAATCACAGCCACATCAACGAGATTATTAGCTTAGGGACCAAAATTTAAGTGATTAGTAATTTTATGATCTATTTGAAAAAATTAGCATTTACATAGATCAAAACTCAAGTGACTCATATTTACGGGGACGAGTTATGTATTCAAGCCTCCTTTTAGTGGACATTAGAAGACGTTGTTCAAGTCTTAGAAATATCCTCCTTCATTTTTTGGGTTTCATAACATGAACAAATTAAATAAATATATGTTAAAAAAAACTATTCGATGGACCCGAACAAAAAGGGTTTTTTCTTATATACAAAATATATCGTTCTTAAATGGTAAAAAACAATCTCTTGTGTAAAAAATAGGGTAAGGCTGCGTACAATACACCAAACGATGGGACCCTTTTCCAGACGTAGCGAGAGCTTTAGTACAAAGTGGAACACAACAGAATGGAACGTCTCACATGCATCTACTAATTCATGACAATATGCCTACTCGAGAAGCGCACGCACGCAAGAAGGAAGAAGGAGCACAAACGCAAGAGGGAAGAAGGTGAAATAGAAAAGTAGGGATAAAATTGTAATTAGATTATTAATGTGTTCCATTTCATTAAATACACCTCAAATTGGGTGGAAATAAAAAATTGGATGGAAGGGTGGTATTGGATCGAATAGGTTCAATCACACTCCATTCCATTTCATTTCATTCTATCATTCTGCATCAATCCAAACATAACTTTAGAATAACACCTAACTCTAACTTGTGATCAAGTTTACTCAAAATATCGTCCACCACCAGCTTGCTAACAAGAAGTGCATCCTTAAAATGTCTAAAAATCTAGGCAACGAACTCATTAAGAGTAGATATATATCCTTGTCACCAAGTTTCACTTCAATATTTTCAATATTCCACAGGTCATCAATGATTTTGTTGAATTTCATCAATTACTCCACAATAGAATATGAAGATACCATCCTAAATAAATGCAAGTTGTTGTTTTAGACATAATTTAAAAGAAATATTAAAAGTATATCAACATAATTTAATTATTTATTAAAACTGTCGAGACCAAAATTGAATTAACTAATAGCATAAATATTAAAATCCTTGTACCAAAAAAAAAAAATTAAAATCCTAATTTAAAAAGTATATCATCATAATTTAAGTAATTATTAAAACTTTCGAGACCAAAATTATCAATTTGCCAAACTATGAACTAAGTGTTAAGCCTTTTCAAATTTTAAACACACCGACAATTTAAATTAAGTTGGGTAAACTTTAAAGGAAAAACTCTCCAAATTCATTTTTATTCCATTTACATAAGTATAATAAACTTTTTCAGCAAACTACATCTTTATGTAGAAGAGATGCTTCCCAAAGTCCTTGGGGTATCATTGTGGTTTGAGCATTGAGGCTTTCAAATTTGGTTTTTCTTTTTATGATTGAATTTAGTACACTTGCCACGTTGACAGTAAGAAATTAGAGATCATCTCTGTTTCTAAAAAAATATCAATTACTATAGTTTTTGTTAGTATAAAAGCCTAACTATGTCACAAGTTCTAAAAATATGTGCATTTATATACTCAACTATAGTAATGAATTTCAAACAATACATATGTTCATAATTCTATGTTCTTTCTTTATCCTGTGTATTTCATTAAATTTTGTCCTCAATATGAGATACATAAATGTTACAAATCGATCAATTACGAATGGATCAAAATTAAGTACATAGTGCTTAATGATGATACCTCTAAAATGTTAATTTGAATGCTGCATGCACGACTATGAAACTGCCATGCTATACAAATAACCAAATTTTCAAAGGAAAAAATGTTATCCTTCCTGTTATTGAGATATGAATGTTTCGGTAAATTTTCCGGACATAATTTGAAGCTATTTTCCTATGATATACTCTTTGGAAGTTTGAAATCCAAAGCCTCTTGAATTTATTGGGAAAGTGTAAATAATTATCAAATGAAGTCAGGTTGGCCGGTTGAAGTTAAGCAACGATGCCACATACGACTGTTAGGGTCCACCAATCGGGGATGCGATATTACTTCGGGGATGGGGAAGTAAGCGTAGTGAGTGTTACATATACCTACTGAAATGCCGCTGTATCCTGCAAATGCACCATGAACCTGCAACGCAAAAGAGTGAATCAATGTGAACACATTCCGATTCATATTGCGTGCTTGGTCAAATTCATTGCATAGAAAGATACAAAATTGATATGGTTGGCATTGAGAGAGAGACATACAGCATTTTGTCCAAGTACAGTACATAAAATTCCATCTGATGCATTTGCTCGACATGCACGAATCATATATGTTGGATCGATATATTTTACATCAGCATGAACACCAATCTCCTTGAAATATTTTTTTGTCTGAAATACAGAAGTTGCAGGCATATCATATGTTGTTAAATAAAAAAATTAAATGAAATTATCTGCATTACAGAAGAAATAAATGCTTTGATTCACTTTGTTACGGATACAACAGTAGTACAATACACTCCATAGAACCGTACTAAGAAACAAGGCTTAGAATTACACCCAAAAAAATTGTATTTGAATTATATTTAACAGAAATAAATAGAAAAAACCTCGTGATCAGAACTAATTAACTTACATTGTTTATTGAGTAATCATAATTACTACAATCATCACAATTGACTTAAAACGTATAAATTTTTGTTTTGAAGTCACATTAAGAATTATACAATGGAGTTGTTCTGCATACATTGAGCTACGGTTGCATCAACGTTATCATTTTTCTGGTCAGTTTAAAACTTTAAATGTTATTTCTTCAAATTTCTCTTAAACATTTATTAGGTAAAACAAATTCAACGATATACATTCATTCCATCATCATCATATATCAACTTATTTGGTTTACTTTGAGCTCCATAAACAATAAATACAAACCTCTTGTTGAATATATACACCAATATCTCCAAATACAATATTTCCTGACGCATCTTTAGCATTGGTATTTTGAAGTAAGTTCTGCACAAATAAAGTACCAGTTAGCCAGTTTCTATGTTTTGAAGTAATCATTTTTTTGTAAGGTCCCTATGACTGAAAATAACATGGCTTAGAACTTGCTATTTCCTACTTTCCAAAATAAATGTCGTTTGAAGTTTTTTCACATAGCCCGTTTGGATTGGCTTAATTTTGAGCCTGTGCAAAATAGCTTATGCAAATAAATATGCTTTTATGTATTATTCATAAGCTTATCAAGGTAGGTTATGAAATAAAAACTTATGAAGATTTTCATTAGTGAAAGAAAATATAAATTAACATAAAATCTTATTTTTTTGCATACATTATTTTTCTTAAGCTAAAAAATAAGCCAATCCAAACGCACCCTAAGAAAAACAATAAATGAATGAATAAATGTAACAATTATCATTAAATATTGACTATTAACAGTTGTCATAAATGCATATTGATGTATAATAATGACTTGAAAGTGATATAGTCAATACATTTTTGTTTTTTTTTTTTGGGTCAAGTGATGCACTCAATATTAATTCGGGATAAACTGGAATAAATTAATTAATGTTACATTTAAAAGGTAAAAAGGACACTTATTTTGAAAGAAAATTGCTAACACGACATTTATTTTGGAACGGAGGGAGTAGTTTGTTAATTAGAAAACAATAGTTTACCTGTCCAGCTCCTTCTGCCACACAGACTACGGCGGATCCCTTCATTTCTAGAAGGTACTGAAGATGCCTCAAAACACCATGAGGGCCATGTAAATTGAAAGGTACCTTTGAAATAAAGACAAAATTTGTATCAGTTTATCAGTATGAGGAATAAAGCGAGACCATCAAATTAATTTGTTATCATACATACCTCGGGAATCAGACATACGTCAACCTGTCCACTAGATAGGGAAGCCTGCATTGCTATGAACCCACTACTACGGCCCATCAACTTCACAACCCCAATTCCATGATATGCACTATGTGCCTAATAAAAGATGAGGAAAGAAATGCCAATATTTAAATGTGTACTGAGTAGAAGCAATTACTGCATTGAGTGACAGAGAATAAGATGTAATTTGCCTCAATGTATGCAGAATTTATTGCTCTTTGAGCTTCTTCCACTGCAGTATCAAAGCCAAATGTTTTATCCATCAATAGAATATCATTATCAATAGTTTTTGGCACTCCAATGACAGACACCTTGAGCCATCTTTTGCAGCACTGAAAGAAATAAAATAAATCTCAGTTCCGAAAAAATAACCAAAGCATAAAATTTAAAACAGGGCAGAGCCCTCCACATGTGACATTTAAGATTCGTCAATAACACACATAATGCACATTTGGGATAACAAAGCATTAACAATCAGCTTATTGTCATTGTCAAGACTAAACACCGGACTAAGCAACAACAAAAAGGTATTGTAAGTTAAGGCAAATGAAAAAATAACTTCTCCACAAATTTTAATAGAGTATGTTTCTAACATATTTCTGCACAAGAAACTCTGAATAGATCACAAAATCCAAACGTAAGCATTGACTGATGCAAGGCTAGAGGATTAATCACCTCATTGTGAATTGCATTTGCACCAGCATGTGTGCCATTTCCACCCAATACAAAAAGCATGTTGATCCCTCTCTCCTGCAAATCAATAATACGCATATAATAAGAGACAAATATGATACCATGTTTCACATGAAATCATCAAGTGGGTTTTGATAGATATGGTCAATCACACACCTCCAAACTATCCACGATATCACTAACTCCAGGTCCTCCTCGTGAAACTCCCAACAAGCTTCCACCAGATAGATGAATATTCTGAACCACTTTTCTCGACAGCTGTGAAGGATATCTAACTATAATTAAATTGTTACTGGAAAGTGGAAACTTGTGTTTGACTAACTACATCTTTAGATGAATCAACTGATGTTAAACGACAAAAAGCAAGGATGGAGGCACAAGATTACCGGCACTTCTGTCAATTCTTGGTCTGAAAATCCTCGATAGCCGAAAGGAATCCCCACTATCTTTTTCACACCATATATTTCAAGTGTGATTACAATCTGCACCGCATTCATTACTTGAACAATTAGACATAAAACAATTTAGAATTATATACTTAATGCAAAGGAAGGGGAAGGGGAAACATGTAACATATTTAAGACTGTTACACGACAGCAAAGATATATTTCAAGTTAGTTGGTCAATAGCTTAGGCATGAACATTTTATTCTGCATAAAGTTTTAGTGATGACTAATAGTAATAAAGGATTATTAAAAATAATAATCAGTACAAATTAGAGTGTTACATTTAATCTAATGAATTTTCACTCTTTTCATTAGGAAAAATAAAAGCTTTCTGAAAAATAACTTGATAAAAAACTAACCTGTCTGATGACATCATTAAGACCAGGGCAGAGCCCTCCACATGTGACAATTGCTGCCTTTACATCTTCTGGTTTATAGTATATTTTTTCCCGAGGCCCAGCTCGATGAACCCTAGAAAGATTTCAAAAACCCACACCATATAAGCTAATATTAGAAAGAAAGAAAAAAAAAAATTACATCTCAACAATAAATACAAAGATATTGAAACCTGAAAATAAAAGAAACAACTATCTGATAGCCAAGAAATATGAGTTAGTTATCAAAGAAGCTCTAAGGTGATTATGATATACACACCCTGAAGTCCTCAAATTTTGTTGGTTTTGGAACATTTCCTTTACTGTTATTATCGAATAATTGTATCAGATTTTCAGGTTCTGCTAAAGTAACATTCATAAGTCGTCGTATTTATCGACATACAAATACATTCATCAAGATGATAGTGGAATAAGACTTTCTTTTTGTATCTATGCATTACTAAACATTGCAAGAATTCAATCAACCAAGAAGGGCTGTCTGCAATTTTAGCCAGAACATACAAGAAAACATCAAAAGTGAAGACCAAAATGGGAATCAGAAGACATAGTAATATGGATTTTACCACTAATATTACATCCAGCGTGATTTAGTACAACTTTTTAAGAAGCATTTTAACATGAGAAACCACATATTGAACAAACCTACCTTCTAAGATGTAAGATGGTATATAGAAACATAGAAACAATCATATATAACTGACTGGAAATGTTTAAAATTGTGGAAACAAACGCTTTACCATTGTTCTACCCAAGTACAATCGGGGTCAATGCACTCAGCACCAGCAGATTTAGGCGATGAGTAGTTTATTGTCTGAAAGACCAAAGCAAACAGAAAATCAACATTCAGAGCCACATCATGTTTTTTTTTAAACTCTATTGGATGGGAGCATCAATCGATGTCTAATAGTAGTATAACTGCAATTCAATTGTATAAACTCTCTACAAATTACACAAGACATCAATACCAGGATAAGAACACAAAATGCATAACTATAAACAACTAACATCTAACCACGTAGCACAACTTAAGTTCTAATTGCAGGACCCTGCCTAATACAATTCTTAGGTTTTGGGATTAACTCTACAGAACAATACCGATTTGTAAGATGAAGATTATCTAAGCTTTATAAGTCCTATTTAGGTCCAATCTCTAGCCAGTGTCAGACTTGAGTTTTTTTCGATACATCCCCTCACATGAAGGGTCTTTAGGCCGGGTGCGTAGATTATATCACCGGCCTAACAATGGATCTTGGATAATCTCTGGAACCAATTTAGGTTTTGATCAGTCTAACTCAATCTCAAAAAACAAGTTGTAAGGTGACAAATGTCTAAATTTATAAGCCCTGTCAGATCGTATCTCTAGCCAATATGAGACTTGGATTTTCCGTAATACACCCGTAAACTTTATAAACCATATCAGGTCATATCTCTACAATTCCGCATATATGAGACTTGGATTTTCCCTACTACACCCCCTCGAGAATCTATGACAATATTCGGTACCATTTAAGATTTTGAGTCCAACTTGATCCCACAAAATCAGCTTATAAGCTGATAATTATTCAAGCTTTATAAGTTCAATTTAAGTTGTATCACTAACCAACCTGAAACTTAAATATATCAAATAATAATAGTAATTTGAGCTAACATATACAGATAATCCCTGATTCAATTCAAAATTAATGAAAGAAACATGTGTTGATTAAGCTAACTAAACGAACTTAACTTAAAACAACATTAATTAAAGGAAGAATATAAACAATCTTACCTTGAGAAGCACTCTATCATTGTTATTAATATATCCATTCCACTCCTCATCCAATGTATAATGACCTGGAATATCTTTACCAATTGGAGTTCTATCACAAAAACAAATTATATATTAGGTACTAGATCAGTGGTAAGAGTTTGTCAATGTAACTTAAAAAACGGAGTTCAAATTCTCTCATAAACAAATCTCCTTAGGAACAGTTGTAAAACAATCATTAATGTCACTTTAATTTCATAACAATTTCCGCTCCCCAATAACTTTTAAGATAAAAAAACCGTTAAATAGGCTTGGATCTTAGTCCAAAAGCTAGCTCGAAGAATAAGGGTACTCAAGCATATTTATACACTCAACAGCCCGGGAAGACAATCTGAGTGATGTGGGACTAACAACAAACTACAAACAACTTCAAAACCAACTTCAACAAACACATTGTATCACTATCACAAGATACACTAAATTCAATTGACTTGAAAGAAAAACAAAACAAACCTCATTTTGAAACAAAACACCGACAAGACACCTATGATTATACCGAATTATGTCATTTTCTCAAATTATTATTCGTGTAGGCGTGTCAGTGTCGTGTCCGGTGTCTGTGTCCGTGCTTCATAGATTGATAGTAAGTTAAATAAGTTGAAAGAAAAAGAAAACAAACCTCATTCTAAGACAAAAGGTAGAAGGAATAGGAGGAGAATCGGGAAAGATATCAGTAATATGAGGAAGACGAAAACGTGATTCAAAATCTTGCTGAAACTTGAATTTCCAATCAGGATCATTGAAATCAATGGAAGTTGAAGAAGAATTTGTATGTTCAGCAAAAACACCAACATTCTTGAAAACTCTACGGGAGTTGGAGTGAGAGAGACTGAGTATAGAGGAACGGGATTGAGTTTGGTGAGGAAGGTTAAGGTAGGGGTTGGTGGTGGTGGTGATCGCGTGGGAGATTGAAGCCATTGAAGAGTGTGAGATTTAAGAGTGATTGAATGTGAGAGATGAAGGTGGAGGATCGGTCGGAAGGAACAAGAAAAGAGACAGAGAGAGTTTGACTTAGTTATGATATCGAGGACATAACAATAGTTAAATTGACCTTCATCATTGTGTTACGGTTCTTAAGTTACTAGATACTAGGGCTTTGTTTTGTTTTGTTACATTATTTGTCCCTAAATCTTGTACAGATTTTTAATTGTATTTATTATCAATAATAGACACTATACTGTCGCTGTCTGTATGAACTTATCTCAGTTGCTAGAGATAGTGTATAATATGCAAAGTCTGAGATTCGAACACGAACACCACGAAAAGATATTATTTTGCCGCTTTTATTAGTAAGGAACGATAAAATAAATAAGTGAAAGATAAAATTAAAAGAAGAAATGTTACATCAAAACATAAGTATTTTTTATGCTAGGTCAAAATAAGATTTTTTTTTCTTTTCTAATGTCCATTTTTTGTTTCTATTGCCGTGGATTATTCATCTTTTAATGAGATTTAACTATTTTTTATTATTGATAATCTAAATAATATGATAAAAATAATTAAATAGTTTAAATAAAGGGTAAATATCGAAGAAAGTGTCAAGTCCAAAAAGGTGTATCCTTTAATATAGGCTTAAATACATTTTTAGCCCCCTATATTTCTAAAACTTGCGATTTTAACCCTCTATAAAATATAATAACAATTTTGCCCATTAATGTTTACCCCATTTTACATTTTTGGCTTTGCTCTAATTTTGACCCGGTCAACTCATAAGTAGAAACTCAATTGAATGAGTTGGATGTCACGTGCATAAATTTTAATTAAAAAAAAACTTATTATAGGTTATTATTATCTGAAATAAAATAAATAAAAAAGGAGATTTTATAATCATTCCTCCTTCACCTTCATTTTCTTCATCGTCACCGTTCATCCTTCATTTTCCTCTTCCCATATTCATCCTCGTCATCATCCTTAAATTTCTTCTTTGTTCTCTTTCTAATCTGACCCACACCCAAACTCAGTTACACATCCAACTCCTTCTGCACCATCATAATCAAATCTGACCCATCCTATATTTGCCTCCCTTCCTGCTATCTGGATTTGCGTTCGATTCTTCTCCCTCTGTGTTCGTTCTAGATTTGCATTTCATTCGCCACACTCCGTGTTTGTTCTGGATCCGCAAGTTTGATAAAGATAAGGGCCAAAAATGTATTTAAGGGGCTGTTTGTTTCAAGGTTAAGAATGACATTCTCGGGAATACATGGTTAGGGAATGATTATACCCATGTTTGTTATGAGGTTGAGAAAAAAATATTCCTGGGTATAAAGGTTCCTGGGAATGAAGTAACTTCTCATAACTTCCATTATTCCCATGAATTTATTCCCATGTAAAGAGATGGGAATGTGCATTCCCATGATATTCTGCATAGATTTTAAAAAAAAAAATTGTAACTTCCAATTTTCCCAGGAATGTCAAATTATTTGTCAAACACTTTTTTTAACAAATTCCCAGAAATTAAATTTTCATATTTTCATTCCCGGGCATGTTATTCCTGAGAATAATTTGTGTTTTCCCAAAACAAACGCCCCCTAAAAGTGTTTAATATATTTTTATAGAATATAACAGAATAGATATATTGTTGTTATAGATTCAATTCAATCTATTTTCTTTTTGTGTTTTGTTTTTTCCTTTTTTTTAAGAGTAACATAATAGATATATTCTTTTTTGTGTTTTGGCCAAAAATGTTAATTTAATAGTAAAACACTTAAATCACATGAATTCAAAGCCAAGAAAACACTTAAAGTACAAGTGCATGTCGATTTTGTAGCTGAAATAACTTCACCTAATGAGGATGAGAAAACAACCACTTGTACCATCATCGTTGATGGATTCTCGAACTCAAATAGCAGCGGCACATGGGTAATCATCGAAAACAAAGATGGCCTCATTGTCAAAGTCTCCCTGGGTCTATTTTTCACGATGACCAATAATACAACTGAATATGAAGCTTTCTTAGAATATCTAAGATTGGATAAAGATATGGGAGCAAACATCACTTCACGATTTGAAGATCAAACATCACTTCACTTCTGTCGAGTATCCTCAAACCAACGCGCGAGATGAATTAGATAATCAAGTTATCCTCTGACGATCACGCGACGATTAGACAACACAAAGAGAAATTGGGTCAATGAGTTACACACAGTACTATGGGCTGATCGCATCGTTCCTCATTCTACCAAAAATTAATCCTCATTATGTCTTACATAAGGAACGGTAGTTGTCGTTCCCGTCGAACAAGACAAACTTATTTAGTAAATGAAGGTGTCAACTGATTTCCAAACGAATGATGAAAATATGCGAGAAAAGCTAAAATTCATTGAAGAATTCAGAAGTGAAGCTACTCTTAAGGAAGCAGCCATCAAACAAAAGATAGCCAATCACCACAACAAAAAGGTGGTAAAAAGTGAATTTGAGGTGGGAGACCTCATCCTCAGATAGAACCAGAAGGACTCCAAAGAAGGCAAGCTTGCAACCAACTAGGAAGGACCATATTGCATCTGCCTCAAGATAGGGACAAGAGCCTACGACCTCGAAGATCTCACAAAGGGGCCAATACCTTGAACATGGAACGTCGAGAAGCACAAGAGGTACTACAGGTGAATAAACTAAATTCCTAGTAAGTTCTGGTTGTCTCCCCTTGAGCATGTTTAAATTCGCAATTGCATTTCTAAATTTATAAGTAATATCATGCTTAATACATAAATTTTCGATCACACTGGTCGAATAGTGAACATTTAAAATGCACAAATAAAGTACCAAACACTTGACAAACGAAATTTATAAGGTTAGTCCAATACAAATCAACTCTTATATAAACGAGCAGCTACAACGGAGATAGACCTTTAAAGGTGAGAAAAATACTAGAAGGGGGTTGAATTGGGTTGACTTTTTCAAAACTTTTCTTAGTGTTTATAAACTAATCAGAGTTTGATGGGTTCAGAGTCTGATTGCAGCGGATATATCAAACACAAAGATATATATATATATATATATATATATATATAGAGAGAGAGAGAGAGAGAGAGAGCGATAATGTGTGTGTGTGTGTGTGTGTGAGAGAGAGAGAGAGAGAGAGAAGGCAATTTATATTAGTTCCTTCTATAATCTAGGAATAGTCTAGTCCCCATGCACATCCAAGGGATTTCACTATAATCACACAAGATTACAATTTCTCAAGGACACTTCCAAGAGATTTTCAAATGCTCAAGTACACAAGCAAGAGACTTTCCATGCTCAATCACAACTGAAAGAGACTTCCAATGATCAAGCACACAAGCAAAATACTTCTACATGTTTACAAATAAATAAGATTTGTTCTTACACTTGATTTACAATTAGAGGTGTAAACAATACAATACAGAACAGACTTTAAGACTTAGAATTTCTAAGATACAAAGTTTGATAAGAAATTCGTAAGTGTTATATGCGATTTTTGATTTGACAGAGTAAGGGTACAATTAAAATAGCAGAGTCTTGTTATTGTTCTTCAAGTCTTCGGCTCCTTATATAGGCAAGGATTTGAGAGACGTTGGAGAGGAGTGCCAAAGCATTAAGAGTCGTTTAGAAGCTTCAAATCACGGATGTTGGTTCTTTGCCTGATATGGATAATGTTGTTGATTAGACATTCGAAATTCCTTTGCTGAAATTGGAATTTTCCGTTCATTCTCTTTATTCTGGAAGTTCCTTGTTTATTTCTACACATGGTCAAAAGAGGACAAATTGTACGATCAGACTTTGATAGAGACAGCTACAGAAGAGAACGAATATGACGTGGTGTCTGGGTCCCCAAGATCTTTCGTACTTCAGAGTCTAGAGGTCTTCAGAGTATGATGGTCTTCATAGTTTGATGTAGATCTTCAGCTTATGAGTAGCATCCTTACTTCTGATCCGAGATGTTGACTTCTAGTTGACCTTTCTTCGTATCTCCTATCATAGTCTTTGAGCTTCTCTTGTGCTTTTGATGCTCTTATACATGTTAAGACCTTGTTGAATTTTAATCTATGGTCATGCACACTTGAACATATATTAGCATATCTAATTATTCTTTAATACTTTGTTATCATCAAAACCTCAGAGAGATTGTACAAACCAATTTTGTTCCAACAAACTTAATGCTACTCTATGCATCCAAAACCTAATTTTATATGACAAGTAAAATCTAGTCGACATAATTACTTGATCATGCTACATCATCGTCAAGCATGGAAGGTATAAGCGCAACTCGCTCATGGGATCTTCATCCCCCAGGGCAGGGCAAAGAACTTAAACTTTGCTTTTGTTCATCCACTATTATCGTTCGAATAACAACTTCGAATACACGTTCATAACACTCTACTGTTGAATGTGAAAGATTCTAATATATATCCTATGTGAAATTAGAACGATCATACCTAGATCCTTAAGTAAAATAACACATAAGTCCTCTCTTCATTATCTAACTAAGGGACGACTTTGGGGAGGAAAGACATCCTACGGATCTAATTTGACTAATATAAAAATAATTTGATGAAGGAAAAAGGAAAACATTACATCGTCTAGTGAAGGAAGCGTATCATCGACGACCAACAATGAATCATCTGGTCATCAATGGATAAAAGTAATTAGACCATTTAGTTACAAACCATAATTATCTGGTTAGTACTTCATTTCAATACACATGAACCAATCCTGCTATCTGGTCAAAGGAATGTCTTTGAATGATTAAATTTCTATCTAAACCAAAGACTTGAGCAACAACGGTACGACCTCGTCAAATGGTCATCATCTGCATAGAGATCATCACAATGTTTGTATTGTACAAGGATAACTAATCAATAATTATATTTATCATAAGAGAATATCATCTCAACGGACCAATTGCATAGTGTATAAATATATAGATCAAGTAGTTGAAGAAATGTTTTATTTACGAAAATGCTTAAACACGACAAGCTTGGTTAACTTTCAAAGCTCATATTCAAATCAACTAGAAATGTAACAGTCCGATTTTTACTAGATTTAATTTTAATTGTTTTTATGTGTGTTTAATTATGCTCGTATGTGATTAATTACCTATGTGTGTATTTTAATGGGTTTTCGTGTTAGAAGGGTATTTTGGTCATTTGGCAAGTAAGGTTAAATTAGTAGTTTCATGGTGAGAGTTATTTTTAGTGTTGCAAGTGAGCGCCATTATTTCTACTAAGTTATTATTCGGTGGTGATAATTAGTTTTGGACCGGTAATTATTTGATAACTTTTAACCGTGAGTGGATAGAAACTTTGTGAGTTAGTTTATAATGGTTTTGAGTCCATTAGACTTTAAGGGTTAAGCCCAATAGTGTAGACACTATTTAAGCCTTAGTCTTTAAGAGAATTGGGGTTCACAATCATTTTACAAAATTTTGAGAAGAGATAGAGAGAGAAAGAGGAAGAGAAGAGGGTTGTAGAGAAAAGCTTGAAGAACCAAGAG
>Ga0228710_1003427_pt1 | contig 25248 bp, 18 predicted proteins | sample MedpolnodulmetaG_FD_177995 | JGI IMG/M metagenome (GOLD analysis project Ga0228710, IMG submission 177995) | Root nodule microbial communities from Medicago polymorpha collected in Santa Monica, California, United States - pink nodules | ecosystem: Host-associated > Plants > Roots > Nodule...
TTATTTTATTTTATTTCAAAACAAAAACTAAACCTTTTTACTCTTAAAACTTTCATTCTAATCATTGTTAAAAGTTAATTAAATTCATAACTCCCTGTCGGAACGATACTCTATTTTTACTACTTCGATAAAACCGTACACTTGCGGTTTTGCTCATCAACCCTTAAGTGTGAGATACATGGCCTTCTTCCACTTCATGCTTCTTGTGGTGTCTTTCCCTACACACTCCTTGTTGGAGATCGATTAGATATATAGACTGCACACGTCACAGCTTCAGCCCAAAACTCTTTTGTTAGTTTCTTACTTTTGAGCATGCTTCGAGCCATGTCAAGTATTATTCAATTTTTCCTTTCAGCCACATCATTTCGTTGGGGAGATCTTGGAACTGTCAATGGACTTCTGATTCCATTTTCTTCACAAAACTCTTGAAACTCTTTAGAAGTGAATTCTCCTCCTCGGTCAGTCCGCATAGCTTTTATCTGCCGACCACTTTCTTTCTCCACAACAGCTTTAAATTTCTTGAAGGTGGTAAAGACTTCTGATTTTTTCTTCAAGAAATATAGACCCATGTTTTTCTTGAAAAATCATCAATGAAAAGGAGGAAATAATTGTTTTTACCTAGTGAGCATGGCTTGATTGGTCCACAGACGTCAACATGTATAAGCTCGAGCGGCTTCTTAGCTCTTGAGTTTGACTCCTTTGGAAAACTCATCCGGAATTGCTTCCCAAGTAAACATCGTTCACACAATTGGTCTAGATGGTTGATAGATGGAAGACCTCTCACCATATTTTGTTTTGCCATCAAGCTTAAGCTTCCAAAATTTAAATGCCCAAAGAGAGCTTTTTTGTCTCTCTTTCTTGAATCCTTCAGAGTGTCTCTTTGTGCTTTAGTTAAGGAATCCTCATCTTATAATTCCTTATATTATAGCCTTTTTCAACAACCTCCCAAACACATGTGCTCCAAGAAGAGTCATCATTTTGATGCACCAATTATCATATGTACTCCCTTTGAGAAGTGGAACTTGGAAGGATGCCGCTCCATTGACCGCCATAACTATGGAATAATTTCTTCTCAAAACCTAAGCTCTGATACCACTTTGTTGGAAAAAGGAGAAGGTTATAGTGAGAACTTTGTGTGAAATTTAGGAGGAGACAATATTTGAGAGAATAACTATTTCTATTACTTAAGAGGATACTTTGATTCTTATTTGCTTGCTTGATTTACAAATGATAAGTTCTCTCCTTTTTATAGTCTCTAAGGGAGAGTTCTAGACACATCCTAGGGAGAATTCTGACACATCCTAGGATAACTCTCTACACACTTCAATAGAAAGTTCTACACGCTTCTGTCAATGATATTTCTACCAACCTAGTTCTACATGACTCTAGAACTTTTTATGTGCTACACCATTTATTATCTAATTGGGCCTAACACTTGATTAGTCCAATGAACCAAATCAAGTTTATTGTCCAACATACGTATCATTATGTCTTTTGGTTGTAATATATGCTAATATTTAGTGGCTCTTGCAAAACTAGATGGATTGTTATAAGGACATAAGGAAAGGCTATTATAGTTTTCAAACTGTGCTGCAAAAATTGAAAGAGAAATTAAATCCTTCTCCATTCAATGCTCAATGTCAAAGTTTTTGACAAAACTTCATTTGCCCATCAAGATGCGATTAATGCAAGCAGAAGTGAAGTACGAGCCTAACTCAACACAGAAAAATATAGCCGTTTTGAGAGAAAAATATAGTGAGCCAATTTATAAGAGTTCTAGCTATAATTTGAAAGTTCTATCTATGATGCTTCAGTAAAGAAAAACTGATAATTGTATTAACAAAAGCCTGCTAACATTTCATATCTAGTCGAATATTAAAACATTATTATAGACTGTACATATTGACTGAGCAAAACATTGATCATATAGCTGCAATATTTTCTCCAAGATAGCACACATTATTGCTTGTATCAAGCATATTCATGCATCTGAATCTGCTAACATAGATTGCCTTATAACTCTAATTACATCAGTGAGAGACACAACACCTACAAGCAAACCCTCTTGATCAACCACCCAAACTCGATGAACATGGTTTGCGACCGCCTTATCGATTACCTCGGACAAAGTTGATTCAGCATAGCATGTTACAAGCTCCCTTTTAGGAGTAGCAATATCATTCTGTGTATCTGATGTTGTGTACAAAGGACTGGTTGCAATTTGTTTAGTGAATGCAAGTGCACTTATTCCTAACCATGATTTCAATGTGTTTATGTAGCATCCCCTTAAATCAGTTGCAGAAAATGTACCAACAAGTTTCCTGCATCTCCCCTACAACCGTATTATTGCATTATGTCAGTATTATATACAAATATTGTTAAAAATACGAAAAGCATAAGGAAAAGAGTTAATGAGAATGAGAAGACTTGCATTGATATGTTGCTTGTGATCATCATCACCAACATCAGAGGCTCTAACAATAGGAAGTGCATTTAACATAGCAGCTTTCAAGCACTTGATAGCATCAATGAGTTTTGTTCGTTCGGTGATGGCGTAAATCCTTTCGGTGATTGCTCCCAAATCTTGAACAGAATGTGAATGCAGAATGCTCTGTAGTTCATTGCCATGATCTTTCAAGAACCTAAGCACGTCCATTTGAGTCAGCATTTGGTAGCTTGAAGAAGATTCAATGAGTTCAACTCCAGCTGAGACGTTCTCTATTTGGCTGTCGGTAGGTACCATAGCGCGATGTACGCCTTTGCTCAACACTTCCATGCAATCTAACAGACTAGCACATAATACAGGAAGCCACATAATCACAAAATATATACCATATAGTAAAAATTATGTGTTGCAGCAGTATTAATAAAATGAAAATGCATTTAGAAAAATACATGATTTTGTCATGTTAAGGTAAATAGTTACTAATGTTGTTTCAAGTACGCATATGATGAACATAACGTTTGTTATTGTCAAAAAAATATTAGTGAAATATTGTTTACTTGTTCAGCAAAAATAAAATTGTGTACTGTTTTACTTTGACAGGTTTATACCTATGATGTTAGGTGTGTTATTTTATTACTAAAAAAAGTTGGATTCTAACATATTTAGTACTTTATGCTCTATGTCCCTCCTTCAAACTACTACAAAACAAGACCAATATTAACAACATACTAGTACTCTATATAGCCTTGTATGTACTACATGATGAAAAATTATTACATATTCACATAATTAAGAAAAATTAATAAACATAACTTCATAGCTACCCTAAAAATAAATACTACTACATATATACTCTCTTGGTCTCATATGCAAGACAAAAATATTGTTCAGGTTCGTTGAATAACAGACGTATCTCGACTATATTATAAAGAAAGTTCATTGAATAACTGACGTATCTCGACCATATTATAAATCTTGACCATATTATAAATAGTATAGAATAATTATTTAATGATCAATAGTATAGTATTGAACCTGGTATTTGGATTGAGAGTCCACAAGCTAAGGCCTTCAAAGGAGTGACCAATGATAGAAGAAACAGGAACAGACATCCTTTGATCAAGATCTTCTGTAACATCATCATCACCACCACTCAAATGATCATCACCAGCTATATGAGCAACAATATCAAGCATGGTAACCATCCCTATGTAATGTTTCCTTACAGCTCCTGTTTGTTTATCGGACTCCACAATCATAGACCCTCCTGCTCCAATCCACTGACCTGGCGGTGCAGCCACCGGAACCGCCAGTACCTTGTTTGCTACAAGTGTGTTCATTGTTTGTGCAAGTGAAGCTGTGTATGGTACTTCCACTAGTCTCTTCTTATTCACCATTAAATCCTTCACTTTCTTCTCCTTTAGGTTCATACTCTCGCTGTGTTGCATTTGATTGTAATCTTTCATCTGATTCTGCATGTTTACGATTTTTCTTGGCTTATTACGTAAAACTAATATATTGGTCTTGATAGAAATGTTGTTACTATTGTGGGAAAATATAGAGCTACCTAGCATGAGGCATCAAAGATATAATATATATGAAGAATATATATTAATTAAGATGCTTATAAGTTATTACTGCGTAGGATAAGATAGGATATGTTGTTGCTCCTCTTTTTCTTTTGTTGAGAAATATGATAGTAAGTTATTATAATTATACGTGTAGTCTTGTGAGAATAGGAACATTGAGTGTGCATGTTCTGCTCTTGCCACCTACATTTTGTTTGACAGATGACACATCAAAGGTTCATGCAATATAGTGACACCTTTTATTTTAGGGTTACATATGAAGAGATATCTATTTGTTGGCAAATTCTATGCTACACTCAAATATTTGAGTGTATTGGTACACTAAAACCTTAAATTAATAGTTATATGAGTTATTTTTTGAAGAAAAAAATTATTTTCTATCATCTATAATTATAATAACTAAATCTTATTTACCAAAAACGTCGACGAAATAAAATTTTATTTTTCTGAATTTTTATAATTAATAATAGAGAATTTTTATTATTTTTTACAATAAAATGTAAAAAAATTAGTATGATTTTTATAAAAAATAAAATAATGTTTTTCCTTATGAAATGATATTTTTTTAAGATATAAATATTAATAAATAGCTTGTTATTTCATAAAAATAATAGTTAATTTATAGATTTTTGAAGTAAGAGTATCTGTACACCATAATTTATGAGTATATCATAGAAGTTCCGCTATTTGTTATATTAAGACAACCATCAAATACTAACAGATGAGTGAAACCGTCGAAAACAAAGGGGTTCTGCAGTTGATTCAATGTTGATTGAGTAAAAGTTGTTGTAGAGTCAACTTTTAAAGTTGAGAGGCTCTCCCACCTAATATATAATTTTTTGAGTTAGACTCTCCTCATTGACTTAAATAATAACATTTACATCACTTCATTTTATATAATAATAATAATAATAATAATAATAATAATAATAATAATAATAATAATAATAATAATAATAATAATAAATCTTGATAACCTAATGTTTTGTCCGTATTCCCGAACCAAATAATATTCATTTTTTGGTTCACCATCTACATACCATAAAATATATATCATAAAAAATATATATTCACTTTTTTTATAATAGGCATTAAGTATAATCGAATTAACTCAAGTTTGCCCATATTTTGGTTCACCAAATATAACTATATTTTTTCTTAAAAAAAAAATATAACTATTTTTTTAAAGAAAATATGAGTATATTTTTGTTTATATTTGAGTCTCTAGGATAAAATATTTAGAAGTATGTTTTGAAATATCATTTAGATATAAGTAAAATTAGTGAATGTAATTTCTCTTTCTACACATATCTCTAGGATAATAGGCATTAAGCTGGTTAGAGAAGGTAAGTTGAAGTTGATGCATGGCACCAGGGACATCAATATTCCTTCACATATCTTGTATGTTGATGATATGATGATCTTTTGCAAAGGAACAAATTCTAACATCAATGCTCTCAAGAATATTTTCATCTGATATGATGCAGTGTTTGGTCAGCTAGTGAACCCTCATAAGTCTTCATTTTTTGCAGGATCTATGTCTAGTCACAGAGTTTCTCAAATTGCTAACGTGATTGGTTTTAACATTGGTACCATTCCTTTCACTTACTTAGGGGTTCCAATTTTTAAAGGCAAGCCAAAATATGTTTATTTTCAACCTATTGCTGATAAAGTTAAAGTCAAGCTCTCAGCCTGGAAAGCCTCACTCCTCTCAATTGCTGGTAGAGTGCAGTTAATCAAGAGTGTCATCCAAAGTATGCTTCTTCATTGTCTTACCATCTACTCCTGGCCAGTTAATTTGTTGAAGGATTTGGAAAAGTGGATGAGAAACTTTATCTGGAGCGGAGACATTAATCAGAGAAAGCTTGTAACCATTACTTGGCACAAGGTTTGTAAGCCATATAAAGAGGGAGGTTTGGGTATTAGAAACTTATCAGACATTAATGAAGCAGGTAATCTAAAGCTTTGTTGGGAAATTCTTCAATCTGATCTGCAATGGGCTCAATTAGTTGGAAGTAGAGTTCTGAGAGTTAATAAGCCAATTAACTATCATGTATCCTCTTCTGTTTGGTGCAGCGCCAAGCACAAATTCAACAACCTCTCTGAGAATGTTATTTGGCAAATTGGAAATGGGGAGAAAATTAACTTCTGGTCAGACACTTGGTGTGGTGAACCCCTTGTTTCAGCTCTCAATATTCCCCTGCACCTTCACAACTTGCTGCAATCTAAGGTTTCTTCTTTCATACATGAAAATAGATGGAGTGTGCCTCAATCAATTTTATCAGCTTATCCTCCTCTTCAGCATATGCTCAGAATGACAACAATTCCAAACACGTTTAAAGAGGATAAGCTAATTTGGAAGAAATCCCATGATGGTAATCTCTCTTTCAAAGATTCCTATATTTTTCATACTTCTTCTCAGCCTCAGTTTGTTAATTGGGCCAAATCCATTTGGCATGCTGCCATCTCTTCATCGAAATCTCTTCTTGTTTGGAGAATTATGCATGGTAATTTGGAATTGGTTAGCCACTACCTTGAATATCAATTGTAACACTTCTAATTATTTGGACCTGATTAGTTTATGTGACAGAAATTGATCACCTCAATGCAGAATTGTCATTCTCTCTACGGTCATTCATTGCTTCTATGCTATTTGGTTCTGTAGAAATCAAAAGAGATTTAATGATAAGGTTGTTAATCTCAGATCAGTCATCAACATGATTATCTCAGGTGCTTCCCTTTCTGGAAACAACACTAGGCTTGTTGCTAATTCTTCTATCTCTGACTTTGTGATTCTTAAGCATTTTGAAGTGATAATTAAGCCTCCAAAAGCTCCTATCATCAAAGAGGTTCTTTGGAACCCTCCTATTTTTAACTGGGTCAAATGCAACACTCGTGGAGCCTCCTTAGGCAATCCAGGGCAGTCTGCTTGTGGGGGTCTATTTCGAAATTCAACTTCAGATTTCCTTGGAGCCTTTGCCATAAACCTTGGTATCAATTCCACCTTCAACTCTGAACTCAATGGTGCTATGGTAGCTATTGAAATTGCTCATTGTATGAATTGGTGAAACTTATGGCTTGAGACTGATTCCATGCTATTTTTTTGTCTTTCAAGTCTTCTAAGATCGTTCCTTGGCATCTCCGAAACAGATGGGGCAATTGCTTGCATCTATTGTCCTCTTTTAATTTCAATATCACTCATATTTATAGAGAAGGCAACACTTGTGTTGATCAGTTTGCTAACATTGGTTTATCTTTGTCTTCTCACTTTTGGTTTACTCAGCTGCCTTCTCAAATTGGGCTAGACTTCTCTAAGAATAGATTAGGTCTTCCTAATTTTAGATTTTGTTAGCTCCTAGAGGGTTTTGGTTTGTTGTCCCCCCTCTTCTTCTTTTTTTGAGAGATGTTGTCCCCCCTCTTTTGTTTGTTCTTGTTTTGCTTCTTTTTTTTATTGAATATCATATGGAGTTGTAGTTGCTGCTACAATTTCCTTTAGGTTTAATAGGTCATTTGGTCCCTTAATTAATTTCAAGTTTTCATTTTGGTCCCATAAGTAATAAAACTAATGTTTTGATCCCTTAATTGTCTCTCCGTCAGTCGAATAAATCCTCGCTGTTAAGTTTAACCTCAAATACCTATGGTGGACCAACATTCTAGGTGGTCCACCATAGACCCTAATAATCTCTTTAATTTAAACCATTCGATTTATTTTTTAAAAAGATGATCGTTGGATCATGAAGGTCCATTGTATGTCAAAATAGACCATCAATAACTAATATTTTCCCCATTTCTTAATCTTCTTCCTTCATCAACGTACCATCTTCATAATTAATCTTCATGAGTTTATACTGGGAAACATCAAACACCATTAACAACAACAACAAACACATATTCATAAATAAAAATAAAAAATCAAACATCAAACAGCATGTGGCATAAGGATCTTATATGATATTATTGTTCATTTATTACTTTAATACCCATTAGGATCGTTAACTTCAGATCCAAAATCATAAAAAAAATCATTTTTTTCCATAACTCATTCGAATTTTCACAAGGTTTTCATTGATTTCCATGGCACCAACAGATCCCAAACAAACTACTGCTTCTAGTAGTGGTGGTGGTTTCTTTGTTTCTATTGTTTAACTTTCTCCAATTTTGCCACTTCCGGATTTGTAGTTTGGAATTATTTGAGTTATTTCTTGGAGTTTTTTCTCACTCCATAATCTGAGATCTTTGCCTCACACCGAAACTCATGGTGCGATGAGGAAAAGCGTCTCTTACGGTGAATCGACGCCGCGTCGGAGTAGATCGTGAGGTTGAGAGCGGTGGTGGAAGATTCTAAGGCGCGTGTGGAGGATTTGGAGCGTGAGTTTGTTTAGAGGGATGAGATGATTGGGTTTGTTGAGAGGATTTTTCAGAGTTCATTTCTCTCTATTTTGATTTCCAGGGTTTGCATTTTCCCCCAATTTGTGAAATTTAGTAATTGATGAATTTGTTTGATTTTGGTGTGGATTGTGTTTTTGAACAGATTTGGGTATATTTCTTCAAACAAATACATCAACTTCTTTAATAATTTTCGTTTGTTGGTTCTTTCTCACAACAAGCTTACTGGCTCAATCCATGTACAGATTGCAAACTTAACCAATCTGCAGTAGGTAATTCATGGAATGAACTATGTAAGTTTACTAGAGGAACTAACAAAACTTTCCAATCTTTTATAGTTTAATGTATCCTACAATCACCTTCACTTAAATGTGAGATACCGGCAAACTAACAAAAAAATTTAGAATCAACAAGATGTTGAATTTGGGGAAGGGAAGAGAGTGCATTTGTGTGTGGACAGTAGGATTTTCGTCAGGAAATGTTTGTCAAGATGCAATTCAGTGATATGAATTTTGGTGATTACATTATGTGTTGTTGTTGTTGATAGGTGTTGTTTTTGATTTTTTTTTTTTTTTTTTTTTTTTTTTATGAATGATGATGAATGTGAGTTGAAGATGATGAAGATTAGTAAGGTAGAAGATGAAGAAAGAAAGAAAAAAATTAGTTGTTGTTGGTGCACTATAAGTTACAATAGACACTCATAATTCAATGATCATCTTTTCAAAAAACGGATCAAACAGTTTAAATTAAAAAATTTAATAAGGTCTATGGTGGATCACTCTTAAGGTTGGTCCACCATAGACATTTGGGGTTAAATTTAACAGTCAGAGATTTATTTGACTGACGGAGACAAATTTGAGGGACCAAAACATGAGTTTTATTAGTTATAGGACCAAAATGAAAAATTAGAAATTAATTAAAAGACCAAATGACCTGTTAAGCCTATAAATTACATAAATACTAAGGAGGTGAGGTGAAAGTGTCGCACAAAATAGCATACATGAGAGACTTGTATTCGATAATCAAGTCACCACAAACAAAATCATTAAGCAACAACAAAAATTGATCAAAAACTAAATAGAAACAACAAAATGTTGAAACATATAACAACCACCTAATTTCCAAACTCAGGAATTCCTTTTTGATAACTAACGTGCATTCAACACTATCTAAGGTTGCTACAAGATTTAATCGTTTGATTATACCTTGTTATTGACCATATTAAAACTAATTAAACACTCGAATCAACGCAGAAAAGAATGAGTAGTCAGTCAATAGCTTCAAAAACCAATATCAGACAAAGCATAATTTCAAAATAAGAAACATAATATGCAGGCGTATGCAGAAAGATGTCAATTTTCGATGGAACTTTCAACACGATGAGAAATTAGAAGAATATTGATTAGTTTTAAATAGTTTCACATTTTTTTTAAGAGGAAGTCAAACTAACACACCAAAATTGACACCGAAGAGGATCAAACCAGAGACTTGAGAAGAACACACTCCGATGTCACATTTTAATGTAGGTTTCATTTTGTTTTGTACCTTATTTGCCGTGTGAAATGAACTACATACATACACATTTCAAGCATGCATTCTAACTTCTAATCCAACACATAAATAAGGTTCAAACACCGATGGACATGAATAATTAGCAGATAATATTTTCTCAAATATCTAAAAAAAATGAAAGAGATAATCAAGAATTAAATTTGTACTAGAATAATATTAACACCAAACCATAGCAAAAATTTACAGCTTGCAAATTGAATCAAAATAAAAACCGAGTTTAAAATGCTAAACTAAATTGTTACCTTTCCAATTCCAACCAAAGAAGACCATCATACACACAAATAAAAACATCTAGTCTAGCATATAATATCAGAAAAGGGATAAATAAACAGATGATATATTATGATAGGGAATTATCATCCACATAACTAAATACCTAAATACATATTGATAAGTTCACATTTATAAAATAAAGGCCAAATACCTCCCTGATCTTTTAAGTTTCATGTTTGTTTCAGATAGGTCCTTTGAGTTTCTAAAGTTTCAGATAGGTCCTTTAAGTTTCTAGTTTGTTTCGGATAGGTCCTTTAAGTTTCTAAGGTTTCAGATAGGTCCTTTAAGTTTCGAGTTTCGCTTAACGGACAGATCAACTTTGGCTTAACGGAGGTTGATAGAAATGACCTATCTGAAACAAACTTGAAACTTAAATGACCTATCTGAAACCTTAGAAACTTAAAGGATCTATCCGAAACAAACTCGAAACTTAAAGAACCTATCTGAAACAAACGTGAAACTTAAAGGACTAGGAGGTATTTGGCCTAAAATAAATTAATTTCTCATATAAGTAAATCCGAAAACAACAAACAACTTGCATTTCAGAGTTTATACTTCATCAGAGTTGTTTCATGTTTCAGACAGCTACCAAACAAAGCAGTTGTGGCTCAAGTAGAGTTTCATTTTCTCGCTTGAATCAAAACCAGGTGGAGCTGTTATTTCTCTCAATGATGGTCTTGAAAATATCATTGAGGCAACAAAATTAGCCTGCACTTTAAAACAACCCTTTAAATTAATCTCTCTTAGTTTTGTGCATTTTTCTACCACATGTTTCACTCCCTTCTCTGTGACATGATAACAATTTTTCGGTAACAGTTGCAAAAGCCCACAACAACTCTTCGAGATCACACAGAGTGTTTCATCATCAACCATTGTATTTGACAAGTCTAACACCTCCAGTTTGGGAGCTTCAAAGTTCATTCCAAGTAGCTTCAGTTTTGAACAGTAAGCTAATTTCAAATGCCTAATTTTACAACATCTCTTTAAAACTTGACAAATACCTTCTGATATCTCATAGCAATGAGTTAAATCAAGAAGCTGCAGATTGGGGAAAATGGAAGCAATCATTATGATGCTTTCATCTCTTAACCATGGATTGTGATCCAAACAGAGAGACTTTAATTGCGGTCTTACAACAAAACCCATCAAAGAATTAGAATTCTCTACAATCATTCTAACAATATCTGTGTCGGTTACGCCATTGCAGCAAACCATGATGGCCTCCTCGAGAAGCTTACAATTTTTGAACAAGTGAAAAAACAATTGGCCGTTGATGTAGTAATGACTAGAGAGATTAACCTTACGGAGTTTGAAAAGTGGCAATGAGAGAGTCTCTACCTCATCAAGTAATTGGTCGTTGTTACATTCTAAAGGGCCACTGAGGTCGAGTTCTTCAAGTAAAGGGAAACATTCAGCGATGAGGAACAAGTCGTTGCTATTGATACAACTTATGTGCGGACAAGTGAGAGAGGTTAGAGTTGTAATATTTTTTGAGAAAGCTCACAATCTATTTGCGGGAATAATGCTTTTGTTGGATATATCAAGTGAAGTAAGTTTCAATGGGAAACGAGAGATTTCGTAGAGCAGGTTGTTGAGGTCAAAGGAGTAGCATGTAAGGTTGAGGGAGGTGAGGTTGGTGAATCTAAGAAAGAGTCGAGTGAGGAAAGGGTATGCTATATCATAGATAGCTAGAGAGAATCGGAGACGGTTGGTGATGGAGAGAAACTGTTTGGAGACAATGGAAACATAATTCAAGTAGAGACGGTAACCGTCGATGATGAGGAATTTGAAGACATATTCCCAACAGTCATCAGGTAAATAGAAATATGTTGCAACCATTGTTGATTTTGTGCACAAAACAATTTGTTGCGAATATTTGAGGGAGGCTCTCTTCATTTTCATTTAGACGTAGGTGGTGCCGCAGGTGTGTGAGGGTTTGAAAACTTGAGTGCGGTGGGGTTAGGGTTAGGTTAATCTTATGAATGATAAAAGTGAGAGTGTAATAAGACAGACTTTTTTCGCATTATTATAATGATGATGATGATGATGAAAGCTGGATTTTTGGATCACGACAATTGGATTAAGTTTTTTTTATCAAAACAATTGGATTAAGTTTGTATCAACTTCACTATTTTTTGGAATAAAAGTTTTGACAAAATTTATGTGCATTTTCTAAGGTACTTTCGTATGATTTTTTCAAATAAAATAATCATACCTACCATAATTTTTCAAATCTAAATTTTTTTCAAAGTTTGTTATAACCACACAACAGTGGATCTTATGTGAAGAATTATACGAAATGCACTAAAGTTTAGTCCTAAAATTTATGTCACTTGTGTTTTGGCTTACTATGGAATTATGATTTTTCTCCATAAAAAAAATGTAATTTTGCTTTTTTAGTAATAACTTTTTCTTCTAAAGGAAAGTTTTTCTTTAGGTTAAATCAAAGGTATCCTACGTATTCTCTTTAAAGTTATAGCCACTGTGCAATTAGACCAAAAAAAAAACAATGGTATTTTTCGCAACTACATTGACTAACCATTTCAAGATAACTAAGATTTAAAAGGTTGACCTCCTCTAACTAATGTTTTTCTATACACACTAATTATGGACTGAACTATGGACCAAATGGGTAAATAACTCAATATCTATCATTTGTGTCACACTATGTTGGCCTGTTAAATATGTTTTTATTCATTGCAAATATAAAACTTTCTTTCTTGAATGGATAAACTTTTTATTTTAGTTCTTATAAAAATATTATTATTTTAATTTTTTTAACAAGAAAATATTATTTTGTTTTTAATTCTAGTAAATATAATTTTTTTCATCTTTGCTAGAGCCGAAGGACGCTGCAAAAAACGTTGACCCCAAAGCAATCACTCGAGAGCTCCCATCGGACCTAGCAACGCTCCCTTAAGGAACGAATGGTCCATCCGGAGTGTGGGCGTCATCGCACCACCCGACCTTAACTGTTGGAAAAAAGTCCACACTCTTCATCTTGTTTGCATCTTATAAAAATATTATTGTGTTTTTTTTTTAAAGAAGAAAATATTATTTTGTTTTTAATTTTAGAAATCCTTATTTATTAATGTTGTTAGGTCTGCAGCAATTTAACCTAATATTTTCCCTCAAATTTTCTGTATTAGGTTAGCAATAATTTAACTTAACAAATTTCATCTGAAAAAATGCATCGCACCAATTTCATTCCTATCCTTTTTGCCTTCTTTTTTTTTTTTACAATATTTTGTACACTTATTTAATACTAGAAAAATACATCGCACCAATTTCATGCATTTTTTTTTACAATATTTTGTACACTTTTTTTTGAACCAATTTTATGCTCTTTTTTTACAATATTTTGTACACTTTTTTTTTTGAAGAAAATATTTTGTACACTTATTTAATACTAAAAAAATGCATCACACCAATTTCAAACCTTTTTTTTACAATATTTTGTACATTTTTTTTAAGGAAATATCATCATCCTTATTTATTAATTTTGTTGGGTCTGGAGCAATTTAACCTAATATTTTCCTTATTTATTAATTTAGTTTAGCAGTAATTTAACCTAACAAATTCCATCTAAAAAAATGCATCTCGACGATTTCATTCCTATCCACTAAGCCACCGACAATTTTCTTCCCTGTTTTTTTTAGGGAGTATTCATATACCTTATTAAGCCTAAATTTTAAATTAACAATTTTGCAAACAACCAATTTTACCATGTTATTGGTTAGAATATGAAAATTACATTTTTAATCGACTTTCTAAATCTCCTTTTTTTTTACAAAACACTAAAGGTATTTTAATTTCAATTACGTGTCAAATCTATAATGTGATATGATTTATTCTTATTCTTATATATTATAGTTGATATGACTCGTGCGATGCACGAGTGGATGGTCTAGTATGATTTATTTTCATCTTTGCTGGAGGCAGATAACGCTGACCCGACGCAGTCACTAGGGAACCGCCATCAAACCTAACAACCCTCGTTTAAGGAACGACCAATCCATCAAAGGTCAAGGGCGACATCACACCACCCGACCTTAACTGTTGGAAAAAGTCCACTATTCATCTTGTCTGCAAAACAAAATAGAGAAATACTCGAATTAGTAAACAAGCAAGGAGTTAGAACGAGGCATGTTAGTAAGGAGAAAAGTATGTACCAAGTAAACGAGCCTCCATTTAAGAACCGCCCTTGTTCATAAGGTACTTCAACTTTAGCAACGATTTGTCTCAAGGTTCTGTGAATTACCCCTTCAACCACCAAAGAGGGGATCTCTTGAACATGTTCTGAATCAGTTTCTCATCGTCCTCCATCGCCACCTACCCAGTCGTATCTGTTTTGTCCAAGAGGACACTCACGCTCCATTAGTCTCATGAGTCTCCCCCTAACCTTGTAATGGGTCGAAGATTTTGTAGTTGTGTTGGGTGAGGTAGACCCACTTTTCCAAGCAATACTTTTGGTTTGTGGAGAAAGAGGAAGCAGAACATTGTAACATAAGTATAAATCCACCATATAGCAACACAGAGATCGGTATCCAAGGACAAAATTGGGTGGATTTGCAAAGGGGTCAATCAAAGGTGATTCATCAGCCACACCTTGAAATTAGTAAATGGGAGCTTGAAACCCATATCCCAAAACAAGATTTCATACATCGTGAAACCAATTTCATTGTCATGGTTGCAAATTCGAGCATCCTAACTTGGACAAACAATCTTCCAGCCGATCAACAGATTAACCCCTGCAGGCTCCAGAGTCTTAGCACCAACCATTTTTACGCTATACACCAAACGCCAACTAAGCACTTCGTCGGACATCCAATGGTATTTGTGGTTGTTGATTTTGTAGTTCAAAAATTACCTTGAAAAATATCACTGAAGATATTACTGTTCAAAATTGTAAAAAGGTAGAAAATCAACCACGACGTCCCAGGAGAAAACAACCTAGATCATTATTTTTTATTGCACAATAGGAAACCGTTCAAGAATCACACCCTTTATGGCTATTACATCCACTCTGATATGATATGAATACCACTCAATATTAAAAGGGAGAAAAGAAAAGAAGGAAAAAAGATCAATTTGATAACTTAATAACTAAAGGGGAGAAGAGAAGAAAAGTTCGATAACTCAGAAGATTGTTCAATGTATCTATTGAACTGAGACAATCCTCTATTTATAAAGAGACTTCGCAACTAATCCATGTGACACTTCAGGAAGAAGCATGACCCGCGGATCAACTCAAGTAAAAGAATGGTTTAGTGAATCTTGAGGGGTAAGTATGACTCGCATATATGATGGCCGACTTGGAGGAATCAGAAAAATAGGGAAGTAGTTCATGTTATATCCGTTTATTATGTTCAATTTTTGTATGTTCATATTATGTTCAAAAAATGTCAAGAACACGGCAAAATTATATTCGTTAGGGACCAAAAACAAAATAAATTATTTTGCAAGGACGAAAACATTCTGTTTAATTTTTTTAGCGGCTAAAATCAAAATTCGCTATATTTTTAGGGACAAAAAACTTATTTAAGTGTAAAATTTAACATCAAATTTTCTAGAGATAATATTACATAAAAATTTAAATGAAAAATGATTACGAATAGGTATGCATTCAAATGTTAAACATTACTATTTGACATTCAAAATTCATCACAATGTAACACGAGAGACACCATTAAATTGTTAAAACAAACAAATACTATATGATAGGACCAACTGGACAACTGAAACATTTGCCTCTTGAAAGATCAGAAGGAACCTGGTTTTTAATTATAATGCACAGGCTGTTAGAGGTTAAAATGCACTATTAATCAATGGACTCGTAGGGATGGTATCGCAGGTCACTGTGATGGCGAATGGGATATTCGAATAGGTGTAGCCATCTGAGAAGATGATAATAAACAATAAAGCACTAGCATGATGACTTCCAGTTCTTTATAATCTTCCCTGCAGTACAAAACAGAATGCTGAAACAATTTAAATCAAAAGTTAAAAAAGGCTGTATAAATTGAGTATATGACAAATTGACAACACATTTAAGACAATAATTCCTCCTTCTTTTACATCTTACAAAACATACAGGTGTTTAAAGTATATAAAGTATCTTAGAATATCTTAAAGTATCTTAAAATGATTTATAAGGAGCAGTTTCCATATTTCTTTATATTTCCTGTCTACTTTTCCCTTTTTAATTTTAACTATGATCAAGAGTTCAGTATTAGTATATACAAAGGTTGGTGCTTTGTCTTTTGTAACACATTGTAACTGTCGATAATATTTTTGGTTCATTAACTTGAGCCGTCTTTCTCTCATCCTTCTTCCCTTTCCTAAACCTATAATTCTTAAGATTCAATTCAATTATAGAAGGAACTGGAGTACAAAGAATGAAGGGAAGAGTTGGGTGGTTTTATTTGAGACGGGTTGTTTGGTATTTGCAGGAAAAGCATATCTTCCTATTTTCTTTCCTAAATTAACTTCAGCGGGACATTTTTTAATCTAACAAAGAATCAGTTTTGCTACTGGAAATCTGGCATTGTTTCAAACATCTACAAAGTAAAACTTGAAATATAAAATGAATCAGTAATTTATTTTGATAAAACGAATAGGAATGCGATATAAAAGTAATAGTTAAAAACTAAAGTTTTAACTCACAACAGGATGAAAATATAGTGCTTCCCGCTTCTTTATGAAGAATTTCACACAAGTGGAAGATTCCAAATGACGTCTAGGTTGTTCTCTGTAATCCATTTTTTAGGATAGAAGGAATAAGATGACTCAAGATCAATATTCCAAACCATAACTCTCGAGCAGTCGTTCATTAGGCCCTCCATTTCACTTTCATCTTCAACAATCTGCTCAATCAATGTGCTAACCTGCATATAGCGAAAAAATAAATAAATTCACAATTGATCAAAACATCATATCAGGTTTGATCAATCAGTAAGCTACATTTTTTGTTTCGCTCAACAGGAGAGGATAGCCATAACATGTGGATATGTAGAACATCCCCCGACCGCAAGGGACAAATGTTATGTAATCAGAAATTCGATACATTTCAGCTGCAGACCAATTTCAACAGGTTGAGTTGGATACAGAAAATGATATACTATACTATACTACACTATCCTATACTGTATAATATGTAAGAACACCAAAGAAGAAAATACGCTAAGTTACCAACCCACAAATTTTCCTTGACTGATTCGAGCTGCCTGATAGGTTTAAGAGACGGTCGGTGCCACTTCTTTGGATCCCATAGTATCGTACTATTGAAGGCGAAGCCTTGTATTTCAGCATGAAATCTTTTAGAATTCCCACCTGATTCATTATTTGTGTGCCATCCAATCACTTCACTTCCATTACAAATGGGCCCTTGCAAGAGGATGCCACGTCTATCCTTTGATAATCTTGCAACAGTCCATGTTCCAAATCGCCTGCAAAAATATTGTAGGAAAGAACGATATGATGTAACGATTTTCTTTATAACACAAGTTTATCTAAGGGGAGAGGTGAATAACAGAAATTATCACACCGAGTAACATTGATTGAACTAAAAATACCTTATTTCTCTCATTTGCTGGAAGAGTTCAACCGAATAGATGTTATCATTGTCTGCAAAATAAACAATTCCATTGAGGCGATGAGTTTCAATGTGAGCTATTGCAACATTTCTCATAAGAATGCTCCTATGGCTTGTGTTGGTTAGATTCATTTTGCATATGAGATGTCTATACATAATCCCACTACTTGTCAAAATGTCAGCAGTTTCATCAGATTGAGAATTCATCTCAACAACAATCCACAACAAAGGAGGGGAGACCAATTTCAAAGTTTGTGACAAGTGATGCAAATAATAAGCTTGAAATAGATGATTGTAAGTTGGTGTGACAATTATAAGAAGCTTTCGAGACTCCAAATATGATTCATCACTGAATTGGCTATCTGATATATTATACGTTACACCATCTGTTAGTTCTTGTTCTTGTACTGCAGAAATCAAAGTAGCATCAAACTTCACAGCCTCCTCAACTAATGGTGTCTCATTTATCTTCACATTTTCGAGTGACTGGAATTTTTTTACAGTGGATATAACCTCAAAAGAGAAACCTTGATTTCTTGACATGAGATTCAAGGACAAGTTGGTTGATGCGAGCGGGATGAGGCCAATAGAAACACCAACCATGAAACAAATGAAAAAATGGAAAAGCACCTTTCTCCAAAGCTGACCCTTAGGCTTTGATTTCTCAATATTCCTCAAAGATCTTGGGAAGAAAAAACCAAGCAAAAAAGCACTGGAATCCAGTGAGGTGAATGAAGAAGGTAACAATCCATCGGATGGAATAGACTTCTGGGGGCTAGGAGAGGACTTAGTCAACGGGGAAGATACTGAACAGACATCTACATTTGCGGCTCGAGGAACAGGAGACAAGGTTCTTCTAATTGATGCCATTCATAGAAATAATGTTCACTAACTTAACTCCAAATGAGAACAATGAATGTAAACAAAGTGGTCATAAAATGGAAAGTGGATATTCATTATTGAGCAAGGAGTTTCGGGTGACCAATATAGCAGGAAGTTAAGGATGAAAAGTGGAACAAGATAAAGTACCTAAATGACAGCGAAGCAGAGTGGAGGAGCATGATTGTTCCAACTTTGCGACCAAAGATTCGGTGGTTGGTTTCTAGAGATCTAATCTAAAAGGAGGCAACTTCAAAACTAAAATCCTCGGAGGGGGAAATATAGATTTAGAAAGGGACGGACAGACAGACAGATGTTTCTTTCCCTGATTCCTTATCACAAACGAGTTGCACACTATTTCCTCACGTGCTTGTCAACAAGCAGGGATGGATACGTTCCAAGTACACAAAAAAGTTTAAGAGTGATTATACACAGACACTCCCATGTGGCAAATCCCGCTCTACACCCCCTATGTGGCATGGACAATTTTGTCCATTCATATAATATAAGGGGCAATTTTGTCCAAAAGAAAGCTGTAACTTTCTCACCCTCACTTTCTCTTTCTTCTATCAAACCCCCACCCTCCCACACCACCACCACCGTCGTTGGACTGCACCGTCCACCCTTTCTCACCACAACTGTCTCCCTGCTGTACCGTCCACCCTACCTCACCATAGAGTCCATTGGTGAGAAGTACAATCTCTAATCAAGTTTAACCATTAGATCTCGTATAAGTCTTTCTTAGTATAGTGTGAGTGATTTTCACTGCAAAACTATCTGAAAAAAAATGACAATTGAAGCATTGAAATGGCTATGTCACACCATTGATTAGTTGATAAATGTTATGGTGTGTCAACTGAAATGGACCATATGAGAATTCAGGGGTGTTAATCATCCTTATGGAGCGATTTTCTTCCGATTAAGACAAGGGTGAGGCGACGGTAGGGGTGCTGGTGGTGACAGATGTAAGGGAGAAAGAAAGAGAGCAGAAAGGAGAGGGGAAGAAACCGACAGAGGCGACCGGCGGAGGATGAGCCGACAGAAGGTGGAGGTCTGAGGTGGGTGTGGGGAGAAGAGAGAGAACAGAGAAAAGGGAAAGGTTCTTTTTTTTTGGAATAAAAGAAGAGGAATGTTATATTATTTTATTATATTTTGGTTGAAGAAGGCAAAAAGAAAATTGCCACGTAGCAGTGGTATGGGGTGGATGAATTAAAAGGGTGTTCATCAATCTTTACCCATTGTATTTTGCAACCTGACCATCTGGCTTCAGTTTTGTCTTGAAAATCCACTTTACATCAATGCATTTCTTATCAGTAGGTAGTTGAACTAATCTCCAAGTATCGTTCTTTTCTATGGAGTCTAGTTCTTCAATCATTGCTTTCTTCCAATGATTTTGTTTGAGAGCTTCCTCAAAAGACACTGGTTCAGCTTCAGCAAGCATTGCCAGCTGCACAAAATCACCTTCATTTGTGACTGCTTGATCAGGAAACCTCTCATAATCTCTCAACTTGCTTGGTGGTTGAGTATTCCTTGTTAGCCTATTAGAAACTCTTGCACCTTCTTCATTTGTATCCTCAACAATTTCTTCTTGTTCTTCAGTCTCAACTTCATCTGTCTCTGAATCAGATAGATGGAGGTGACTGTCAAACTCATTTGATGTCTTGTCTTTCCAGTTCCAGCATTTTGTTTCATCAAACTTTACATCTTTGCTGAACACTATTTTCTTATTATTTGGATCATATAGTTTGTAGGCACCAGTTGAGTGATATCCTACCATAATCATTACCTGAGATTTATCATCTAGTTTTCTTCTCAGTTGATCAGGTACATGTTTGAAACACAATGAGCCAAAAATCTTCAGATGTTGAACACTTGGTTTTACTCCACACCATGCTTCTTCTGGTGTTTTGTCTTGCAGCTTCTTTGTGGGGCTTCTATTTATGAGATATGCTGCAGTAGCAGCTGCTTCTCCCCATAAGTAATGAGGCATCTGTTTTTGTTTCAGCATGCTTCTTATCATATTTACCAAGGTTCTATTCTTCCTCTCTGAGATTCCATTGTGTTGAGGTGTGTATGGTGTAGTTACTTCATGATTTATGCCATTTGATGAGCAAAAATCATTGAACTCAGTGGAAGTATACTCACCTCCTCCATCAGTTCGTAGCCTACTAATCACTTCACCACTTTCATTTTGTACTAGAAGTCTAAACTTTTTAAACACACCAAATACTTCACCTTTTTTAGCCAGCAAGTAAATCCATAACTTTCTGGTAAATTCATCTATAAATATCACAAAGTATCTATTTCCTCCTACTGATTTTACTTCAAAAGGTCCACATACATCATAATGAATTACCTCAAGTTTTCTGGTTGCATTGAATGATATTATTGCATTGTATGAATTTCTGGCTTGCTTTCCAGTGCAACACATATCACATACTTCATTAGGCAGCTTTATCTTTGGTAAACCTTGTACCATTTTCTTCTCACTAAGCATATTCAAGTCCCTGAAATTGATATGCTCATATCTTTGATGCCATAACTAGTTTTCACCCTTAACTTCTGATAGCAGACATTTATCTTCAATAACGCTGATATTGATTTTGAAAGTTCTTTCCTTTGACAAAGGAGCTTTCAGAATCAACCTATTCTTGCTATCAAACACCTTCATAGTTTGTGCCTCCACCTTCATAGTGTAACCTTTTTGCAGTAATTGACCAGTACTGATGAGATTGCTTCTCATGTTCGGTACATATAACACATCAGTGATGCAAGCTTTCTTGCCATCCTTCCTATGAATCAGTACTTTCCCAATACCAGCTGCACAAACTATACTATTGTTTGCAAATCTTATTTTTCTATTGACTGAATCATCTAATTCAGAAAACCAAGATTTCTTGCCTGTCATATGATTTGAACACCCAATGTCCAAGTACCATTCATCACTTCTTTCTTCTTCCTCCTTGACTGTTGCCATGAAGAGTACTTCTTCAGAATCAGAACCTTCATTCTGAGCAAACTGTGCCACATCTTTGTTCCTTGGCACTCTCTTTGATCTACATTCAAATGCATAATGTCCCATCTTCTGACAATTATAGCATTAAATATCCCTCTTATCTTTCTTTTTCTTCTAATCAGACTTTGTTGCATCATTCTTTTCTTGATTCTTGCTAGAACGTTCACCATCCTTATGAGATTGATTATTCCAGGGTTTCTTCCCTTTCTTGAATTTTCCTCTTTTCTCATACTGAGCTTGCAAAGCTTGATCAGATGATACATTTTTACCTCTTTCTTTGTTCCTATCAATAAACCTTAATTCATGTGCTTCAAGACTTGCTTGCAGTTCTTCTATCTTCATAGAATCTAAATCCTTAGATTCTTCCAAAGGCACCACAATGTGATCAAATCTTGATGTTAAGGTTCTGAGAACCTTTTCAACCTTCATTACATCAGTGATAGTTTCACCATTCCTTGTCATCTGATTTGTAAGATTGATTACTTTATCAAAGTATCGACTAACTTTTTCATCTTCTTCCATTGTCAATATTTCATACTGTCTTCTCAGAGCTTGAAGCCTCACTTTCTTTAGTTTACCATCCCCAGCATACAATTTCTCCAATGCATCCCATGTCTCCTTTGCACTTTCATAATGCATGATCTTCTCAAAGATCTCATTGCTTACACTATGATGTATCAAGAACATAGCTTTACCATCTTTTTTCTTCAATTCTTTATGTGTTGCTTGTTGTACATCAGTTGCATTCGCTGCTAGTGCTGGTATGCCTTCATTCACAACTTCAAGTACATCTTGGAACCTGAAGATCACCTTTTTCTTCATGATCCATTGATCAAAGTTCTTGCCTTCAAAGACGGGTAGATGCGCAGGAATATTGCTGTTATGAGTTGCCATTCTTCACGAATTCTCTAACAGCAATGGACGAACCAGGCTCCGCTATACCAATTTGATGGAACAACGTATAAAGATTGAATGAAATCAACACTTAAAATTGTGTTCAATTGAAGAAGATGGAATTGGGATTCTAGGGTTTCTATAGTTTTTGATTCTAGAATTTTTTATCTGTTTTCGAATTTACAAATTTGTTAATAAAAATGAAGGAAAATATGTTACTTTTTAAAAAAACTGATTTTTTTTCTTTCAAATTTTCAACATATCCACTAAAAAATTCTTACTACCAAAAACTATTTATGAAAGTTAATGACCAATATGATTTTTGAATGTCAAACATGCTATGTTTATATTTTAATGTTAATTAATAGTAAATTTTTTTATGAATTATTGAATGTCGAAATCATTTTTAATCAAATTTATTACAAACAGGGTCTATGGGGTTATTTGTTATAACTTTTAAAAAAGATCACTTTAAAGAGAATTATTTCTCTTCGTTATTGTTTTTTAAAAAACCAGGATCTTAAAAAAATCTAAAAGTAATTTCAAATTAAAAGATATTAAGATTATGTGTTTTATGGGATGGGGGAGAAAATAAGTATCAAAAGATGAAAGTAATTTTGTAACAAAAAATCCATTTTATATAGTTGTATCAAATTAAATTATTTAAAGAAGTGATTGTTATTCTGATAATTAAACACAAAATTGATTATACTATAAAGTCTCTAAAAAATAATCTCTAAATTATTGAATGTCAAAATCATTTTTCTAATCTATAAAAAATAGTCATATATTTAATTTACATTTACTAAAAATAATTTTGTAATGTTCATGTATTTTATCTCACAGTGGGTCTATTGATGCAATAGAACTACCTCTCTATGAATTTTTATTTTGCAGGTATTCCAATGAAAAATGACAATTGTCTATGCACATGTTCACTCCCATATTAACATTTATGTTTTATTTTTAGAAAATTCATTTTTCTATCTGGCATAAACATCTCAACAAATACTACATATCTAATTTAATTTTATAGTCCAAATATTTTTTATTTTTTGAAGAATGGTCCAAATATTTTATTTGTTTGTTTTCATAACTTTCTAATTTAATTTTAATGTAATTTATTTTGTTAACCTTCTATATTGTCATGGAAAAACTTCATACTCTCTCTCTCCACTTATATTATTCTCACACCTTTTTTTACGGGTTTTATTCATGTTATAATATATTTTATTATTTCTTCCATATAAAAATTATTATTCTTTTTACATTGCATTCTTTTTCTCCAACTCTCTTCAACCATTTTATTTGTTGGGGTTTTTTCATGCTTTATAATATTTATCTTTTTCTTCAAAAATATTTTTCTAATGTCTATGTTATTTTTTTATCTCAATATTTTTATTTTTGTATAATTATTTCTTTTTTCTATTGAGAAAAAGAGTGAAAGGTACTCATTAAGTCATTTATTTATTAGCATATTTTGAGTTTATTTTACTATGTTTTGTGGCATATAAGAAAAAAATGATGTTGAACATTTTCATATGTCAAGCAACAATAGAAAAAGTTAAATTTATCAATGTTTCTTTCATTTGTTCTTCTTGAATGTTTATATATGTATATATTAAGAAAATTTTGTTGCAGCTATTTTGAATGTCAAAGAAACATTTATCAATTTTGAATCAATTATATATTGTAAGTTTTGTATTATTCTTTGGACTTTAACGATACCTTTTTTTCTCTCTTTATACTTTGAGATTATTTCTTTTTAATGAAATGTTACTTTACTATGACCAAGGATGATAATAGATGTCCTCAGGTATAGTTAACTCTTTCTATTTAACAAAAATGATATTTATGTCATTCTCACATTCGTATGAATATCCGGTAGATGAGTATTAGTGGATATTAAAGTATTTACAAATATTTGCAAATATCAACGTGTAAAATTATATTTTTATTTAAAAAACATGCATTATTATAAAATAATTGAAATTATGTACAATTTATTCTTTAAATTTTGTAGTTAATAATTGTGGCATTAATGTTCATTTTACAATTGTTCCATGTGAGATTTGGGCAATATCTCTTGAAGTTACAAAGTCAAGTTTTTACTACTGAGGAAACACCTCTTAGACTTATTCCTTTTATTCTTTTAAGCCAAAAATATTATACCACATGCTTTCACTTTGGCAACAAATTACTAATCAAACAAAAATTATTAATTAGGAAGTTCGTTGTATTTAATTTCATGACGAGAAGATTTTTATTTAAGTAATACGACAATTTTATAATTTTGCTAATTTAATAACAGTACGGATTCCTACGTGTCTGGGTATTTAAAAAATATTTATTTTATTTTATGTGTTGATAATTTTATTAAATTCAATTAATTTCATCCGTTTATGCATCTATTGATTTACATGTACTTAAAATATGTTTTTTATTCTATTTATGTGTACCTATTAAGATATTTGTACCGTACTAATCTGTGTTCAATTTTACTTACAGATGCAATGAATACCAAATTTTGCTCATCCTTATTATATATATATTTTTTAACTCTGTAACAAACAAATACGGTATTCTTAAGAGTTTTTTC
>Ga0228710_1003428_pt1 | contig 25247 bp, 14 predicted proteins | sample MedpolnodulmetaG_FD_177995 | JGI IMG/M metagenome (GOLD analysis project Ga0228710, IMG submission 177995) | Root nodule microbial communities from Medicago polymorpha collected in Santa Monica, California, United States - pink nodules | ecosystem: Host-associated > Plants > Roots > Nodule...
CACCCCCCCCCCCCCCCCCCTTCTAGTGACATTTACTTCAACTTCATACGTTACTTAAGTCAGTTATCAGCAACACAGTTCCTCATTTTCCAACTTCTGCAAAACACGGTTTTTTCACCCCCAAATCCGAATTTCACCATTTTTGCGTCATTCAAACCAAATTTCGTCCACAATATCAAGTAAGTGATTATTATCTTACATCTTTCCATTATTTTGGTTGGAATTTCGAATTTTTAAGGAAAATTAACATTTTTAGGTTTTTTAAAAATTATCTTGCATGTTAAAGATTATGATTGTTAGTGATGATTGAACTTAGGAATTGTTGTTTAGGGTACAATGTGGTAGTTTAGGGTTTAGAAATTGTTAGATTACATAGTTGTTTGAAAATTGCACACTATGTGTTCGGTAAAATGCCTCAATGTTTTTTTTTGTTTTTTTGGATTGTTAATGATGTAATTAGTTAGAATTGTGTTTGTTAATGTTGATTATAGTTAATTTAATTGCAATGTGGTAGTTTATGGATTTAAATGACATTGTTGACATTATAGTGTTGTTGTTGTATTATTAAAGATGACATTGTCGAAATTTGAAGTCCGTGTGAAAATGTGTCAAAGATTTTTTGTTTTTTGTGCCGATATGTCTGAGCAGGAGAGGACTGACAGATTTAGGACAAGGAGGCCTGCCCCTACTGGTAGTTTACGGAGGGAGAAGGATGCACTACGCCCTCCTCCTGGCCGAGGTCGAGGTCGAGGGAGAGTGGGGGGCACGAGACTTGCTACTGTTGATGCTGCGGGGGGATCGACGTCACAGACGGGTCCATCCTAGATTGTGGACCCACCACAGTACCAACATGAGCAGTATTATCAGGAGCAGGAGTATCAGGAGCAGCCTGAATTTCAGTCGGGTTATCAGTATCAGGAGGGGTATGAGTATCACCAGGGGTCTCAAGCTCAGTTTGACGAGGGATATCAGCTTGAGCAGCCTCCTCAGCAGCAGTATGTCGAGCCTCCTCAGCAGCAGCAGTATGAGCAACATCCTCAGCAGCAGCAGCCTCAACAGCATCCTCAGCAGCATGCAGAGGCTGGTATGGAGGATGAGGATGGGGACTTTCCAGGGGGGCCTTACGACTTGTCTCTTTTACCGGATTTCGGTAAACACGTGGCATTCAAGCTTTGGAATGATAAAACAGTAAGTATAATTGCTTTATTTAATTTAATGATATTTTACTATTATGTCCACTTTATTTTACGTGGAATATGTCATGTTTATTTTACGTATTTAAGTATAATTGATTTATTTTTATCGTGGAATATTTATAGTTTATTATAATGTCAAGTTTATTTTACGTAGAATATTTATAGTTTATTATTATGTCAAGTTATGTCAAGTTTATTTTACGTATAATATTTATAGTTTATTTTATGTTTATATTACTTATTTTATTTTATTTTTTTTGTATTTCAGTTGCAAACGGATCGAAAGATGAATACCGTCTCGCACGGGAGGAAACTTAAGTTTTCTGTCTTGTCACTTCCGTTGCCGGTAGAAGATAACCCTTGGTTTTGGGGCCCGGTGGATGCATCCGGTCTAAGGCCCCTCCTTCTGACTGGGTACGACAACATCTCCCACGAGTTAATGTGTGCTATGGCTGAGAGATGGCATTAGGAGACCAGCAGCTTCCATCTGCCTGTTGGGGAGATGACCATCACACTGGACGATGTTGCTTGTCTTCTAGGCATCCTCGTCCCTGGACGGCTTATTCAGGAGGATGATTTAGATCCTGACCATGGTGTAGAGCTGATGGTGACTCATCTATTGTTTCCGGTGGAGGACACGGTGGAACAGGTGAGTAATAATTCAGGTGCCTTTGTCACTTACACAGCCCTGAAAGAGTGTTATGAGCACCTGTTGAATAGGTGTAAGCATTTGTTGGGGGAGGATTTATCAGAGGAGGAGGAGGAGGAGCTGAGTCGTACTAGGCCTGCCTGTGTCAAGGGTTTTTGTTGCTCTTGCTTGGCTACACCCTTTTTGCTGACAAGAACAGCAAAAACATTAATCTGTTGTGGATGCTTGCGACTCAGGATTTGGCCTAAATAGGCATGTGGTCATGGGGCGCGATGGGACTTACTTTCTTGTATGAGCAGTTGAATCTTACCTCCAGCCCACATGTTGGCTCCATTGGTGGTTACATGAGCTTGCTTGTGGTAATATATATTTTTTTCTTCTTTTTTTAAGTTTAACGTAAATGTATAGTTTCTTGTATGACACTTGTGTGCTGATATAGATTTGTCTCTTTGTGTTTGTAGGGATGAGTTATAGCTCACTTCAGACATGTGGTTTCGAGGCCGAGATATCAAGATTACGAACGGGAGAACCCGTATGTGGGTAGATGGAAACCTCAGAGGGGGTTTAAACATGTTGATCACTTCAGAGGCTTATTGGATTCGATGGAGCATTGTCATGTCACCTGGAGGCCGTACAAGCACCACCGAGACGTGACACCTTTTCAGGACGTGTGCTAGTACTTCAGATGGATCATGGCTGGGTAACAAAAGATGGTGCGTCACTTGCCCGAGCGGGTTGTGAGGCAGTACATATATGTTCAGAAAGTTCCCCGACCTCCTACTACGATTATGCCTCTTGCCCCAGCAGATGTGGTTGCTGCCTTCTTGGAGTTTGCTCTGCATGTCGTTCCCCAGCAGCAAAGGGGTCACCAGGTCCCTGGCGACGAGCCTTGGAAGCATTCAGATAGGTACATTAGGTGGTTCTACCGTGTATCCCATTCTCTTATCGTCAGCTCTGCTCCAGAGCCTGACATTGTCATTCCGAGACTTGTCTACCAGGATATTCTTGTTGACCAGGAGTGGGCCAGATATCCTCCTGATCCATTGCAGGTCATTAGCAGTATGAGAGGCAAAGTGGAGCATGCGATGAAGATTCCAGAGGTGGTTTCAAATCCACTCTTCTTCGACATTTTGGATGGCCTCCGGACCGATTATAGCGTGTTTGACCATCTGCAGGTTCCACGGAGGAGGTCTAGGAGTCATAGTCCACAGGAGCAGCAGCAGTGTCTTATTTTATGACTTGTTTTTATGACTTTTTGGATATTTGTAGTATTTTCCTAACATTTTGGTTGTACTATATTTACATTTGCGCGGTTGCGCTTATTTATGACATTTACGTTATTTTTCGTTAATATTGTGTATCTAAATTATGAATGAATGAATGCATGTGTTCTAAATTATGAGTTTTGGTTGAATGAATGAATGGTTGTTCCTATGTATGAACGAATGAAGGAACGAAGCTAAACAGGGAACAAGACAGTGACCAGCGTAAGTTTACTTACGCTAGTGTTGACACTAGCGTGACTTAAGTCACGTGGCAGTTTATACTAGCGTAACTTAAGTCATGTAAGGGTAAAAAGAGAACTTCACTTGGAAATGAGCAAAAGCGTTTGGCTAAAGAGCAGAATTCTCTTTTTACGGTACCATGTGAGAGATTTGGATACAATTAATCATCATGCACTCTACACTTATCATTTGAAGTAAATTTAAAGTAAATTTATAGCCGCTACAATATCTGACAAAAAAAACAATCCTCAACTACAATTTCATAAGTCTCATCAATTTTTAAAAACTTTTCCTAGACACCGACTTATTTTTTACTTTTCCTCATCAATGACCTATTTTTTATTTTAAAATGATATTTGTACAACAAATTTCTAACAAATTTTTCTCTCATATTGATTTTGACCAATTAAAATAGAGAAAAATAAAGTTGTCATAAAGGTTGTTTAGAAAAAGGTGTACAAATATCACCACTCTTTTTATTTAGCATAAAGAAATAAATCAGTCAAAGACATATCTTTTTCTATAGAATAAATACAAAAATCAAGTATTAATCAACAAATTTTTAACATATAGAATATCACATATTTATAAGTCTTCCTTTCCAAGTTTGTCCTAGTTTCTTTTAGAGAGAAGTTTAATCCTCTAAGTTTTCTTTTTCATTCATTCACATAACGGGGTGGATTTAAGTCCATTTTGACTTAAAACCACTCATCTTCCTTTAATTTAAGTAACATGTTTATGCATAAATCAAATTTTTATTTTGTGTTGTTCGTCGTCTTGGTGGGGTATTGTTTAATTTTCCACCTTATTGTGGTGTTCATTAGCTTTATATTAAAAGATCAATTTCAATCAATTACGTATTCATCAATGACTTGTGTATCAACATGGTAGTTCCGAAGACATATGATTTGTTATCACTTTGATTTTATCATATTATTTGTAAGTATTTTATCATTGTATATTTTATGAGTTTGGGTCTTGTGAGTTTTTTCACAATTGTTTCATTTACATTAGTAGTTATGTTGAATCAATGTTTTTTTATTTGAAAAATGTTGAATCTATAGTTGTATTCAATATACTCGGTCAATTTGATGAATGAATATCATTTTTTTTTCAAAAAAATAATAACATCGCAATTGATAAGTCTCATCAATTTTTAAAAAATATCCTTATCTATAACTAATTTTTTTATCTATCGAAAATAGATCGTGCAGTGACAAATCCATATCTATAAAACAAATAGAAAAATCAAAGTGTTAATATACAATTAGATTTTTTTCTTTGACGAAATATACGATTATATTTAACATAGACAATATCTTAAAAAAGAACGTAGAATATCACAATCGATAAGTTAGTAAAGTTTTCCAATTTTTCCTTGTCGATAACTCATTTTCTATTTAGTGAAAGAAATAAATCGCACAAAGATAAATCAATATATATAAAATAAATAGAAAAAACAAGTATTGATAAACAATTATTTTAAACATATATTCCTTCAAAAAAAAATTATTTTAAACATATATAATATCGCAATTGGTAAATTTAGTAAAAATAAATAAATAAATCCTTACCAATAACTTAATTTTTCTATTCAACTGAATCAATCTAAAAACTAATAAAAAATAATCAGAAAGTGAATAAGGTAATTGATAACACTCACATGCATAATATTCAACACTTACTTTCTTTTTGCTACAATGTAATTGTACAAATTTTTAAATGATAATTAATGTTTGTCGGAGAATTTGTTAGAAACAAAAATTAATAATCGAACCCTTGATTATTTATTTAAAGAGTCTAAATCCTAACCACTTGAATCAATATATTTTTGATTAGTTACGTACATTATTAAACCCATTAAAAATTAAATTAGAAAAATAGATTTTTGATAGAAAAGAAGAAGTTAACTACACATTGAACACAAGTTCTTTTCATTGACTCCACATAAGACAAAGTTTAACAAATATGAGAAAAGTTGAAGACACAAGCCAATTGAAAAGTAAAAGAAGAAAAACCATGGGCTTATAATATATAGTTTGACAATAGTAATTACAGTCCATGGATTTAAACTGGTTTATTTTTTGACCCGATCCATATATCACAACCATATAATACAAATTTGCTCTATTTATCTACTCTCAATTTATTGTCAAATTACGAGAGAGTTACTCAAATAAAAGATCAACTATGAAATGACTCATAGTAAAGGTGTGCAAATTTTTCATGAAAAATGATACAAACACTGCTTCTAAAATCGACTCTCTTATCAATGAAACTCATTTGAACCTCTTCATTCAGAAACGAATCTCATATAAAGTGGTGTGACTCACACAAGTTTCACCCAATAACAAATTAAATATTAAAAAAAGTGTTATAAAGAGAGTGTTTCTATCATTTTTCTTTTTTCAAATATCTATCTACATTTTTAATGTACATTTATGAAAGACAAACCCAAACAAAAGATTAGTGAAATTCAATAATGTCGTCTACGTATTAAAATAGAGAGAAATGGTAAAAACACTCTCTTTCTAGCACTATCTATAACACACACATGTGAGTCTCGCCACTTTATGCGAGATTCATTTCCAAAGTGTGGTACCCACTTGAATTCCGTCAAATAAGAGAGTGAGTGTTAAAAAGAGAGTATTTATAACACTCCTCTAAAATATATTTTTTTTCGTAAAATATGGATCGAAAATAGAGGTAAATAAATAGAACAAATCTGAACCCCCTTGTAATAGATCATCCGCCTCTATTTATCATTTAAATGAACAATAAACAAAGCAAACTTGTTGACATTTTTTTTAGTCAATATACGAAATAACGATAGTCGTTTAAATTTACAAACAATTAGAGCTCGTTTGTTATAGTTTTTTTTTAAGAAAAAATCATTTTTTTTAAAAAAAATAATCACTTTTAAGACTTTTGCATCTATTTGTTACAACTTTTTTAAAAAAATCAGAATCTAAAAACAGCTTCAAATGAAAAGCTGTTAAGAGCAGCTTCTCAAAAAATAGATTTTTTTTAGAGGAGAGAGAAACTATGGATTAAAAGATTGAACTAATTTTGTAACAAAAAATCCCTTTTATATAGTTGTATCCAAACAAACTAAATTATTTGTTTTGAAAAAGTGATTTTTATTACGGTAAACAAACACAAAATAGATTCTGATTTTTCATAAAATCTCTAAAATATAGGGCCGGTTTGTTACGGATTAAAATAAAAGTGATTTTCATATAAAATAATTTAGAGATTATATTTTAGAGATTTTATGAAAAATCATAATCTATTTTGCGTTTGTTTACCACGATAAAAATCACTTTTTTTAAATAAATAATTTAATTTGTTTGAATACAACTATACAAAAGAGATTTTTTGTTACAAAATAAGTTCAATTTTTTAAACCATATTTTCTCTCTCCTTTTAAAAAAATCTATTTTTTGAGAAGTTACTTTTAACAGCTTTTCATTTAAGCTTTTCATTTAAAGCTGTTTTTAGATTTTTTTTAGATTTTGATTTTTTAAAAAAGCTGTAACAAACGGATGCAAAATTCATAAAAATGATTATTTTTTAAAAAAACTATAACAAACGGGTTCAGATCTCTATATTATTTTATGTCAAAATCACTTTTATTTTAATTTGTAGCAAACGGACCTTTAGGCGAGTCACTAATAATTTCGACAATTTTATGGGTTGTGATAAAACTTATGGGCTGGTTTACTTAGAACAAGACTAACGTAACAGAAACACAAGACACATATATAAAGCAAAACTTGTTCCTCAATTTCAATTCATTCTTCATTATTTTTTTCAAAACCTGAAATTTCGAGTTCTGAAAATTTTCATACTTTCACGTACCACCGTTTTCTCTCACACCAAAACTCTCTTTCTCTTTCTCTCTCTACACTGTTTCTTCAATTAAATCTCAATTCATTCATGAAACAACGTAAGAGAGAGACACAACAACACAAACCTTAAAATCCAACAACTTGTTTTTTTTTTCTTGATCAAAAAAATCGTTTTTTTTCTCTCCGATCAAACCCATCTTGAAGATCTACTCAAGTTGTTGTTTTCTCAGCATAACTTTCGTGGGAAATTCATAAAGTATGGTTTTTTTTCCCTTTTCACTTTCTGGGTCATCTTCATATACACTCAATTCAATGTTATTGTTAATCAAATTGTTAATTATGTTGTTAATGTTGTTGTTGATTTAATTAATCAATGGAATTGTTAATTTTTTGATTTGATTTTGTGATTTTGATTGTGTAGGTATGAAAAGGGCTAGAGATGATATTTACTCTGCTTCTGCTTCTCAATTCAAACGACCCTTTGGTTCATCACGTGGTGATTCGTATGTTTTTTGATCTTGATTTTATTAATATTATCATTTGAATTTGAAAATTTGATTTTGGTATTTTCTTTTTGCCCTATTTTGTGTTTATGCGCCAAATTTGTTTTTTCAGTCTTTGGGAATAGTTTTGTGCCCTAATTTTGTGTTTCACTGTTGAATTGTTGAATTTGAATTTATATAGTTATATCTATTTCACTTGTGGTGTGAAATTGTTGTTGAATTTCATTAGGGTTATGTTTGATTTGAATTTAATTTGATTTGGAATTAGTTTTGTGCCCTAATTTTGTGTTTCACTGTTGAATTTTGGATTTTGAATTCATATACCTATATCTATCTCACTTGTGGTGTTTAATTGTTGTTGAATTTCATTAGGGTTATGTTTCATTTGAGTTTAAATTGATTGTGGAGTTGTTGTATAATAGGATCATTGGTTACAGTGAATGGAATTGTTGTATGAAACTTACTAGGCAAGTAATACGAGTGATGTCGAAAATTGGAGCATGTATTTGTGGATTGAAGAATGTTATGAATTTTTTGATAGTGTTGTAGGTTGTGATTAGCATGTTGTAGTTGTTGATATTTAGGGTTTCTGAAATTGTGATTGTATTTTGTGTATGAAGCTATGGTCAAGGCCCCGGAGGTGGAGGTGGCGGTGGCGGAGGTGGAGTTAACGGAGGAGGAGGTGGGGGAGCAACTACCTCCCAGAAATTGACAACCAATGATGCTTTATCCTATTTGAAGGAAGTGAAAGACATGTTTCAGGATCAAAAAGAAAAATATGACATGTTCCTCGAGGTCATGAAAGATTTCAAGGCTCAAAAGTATGTTCTTAAACATTTGTACGTTTTGTAATGATTTTGAATGATGGAACATCGTGCCTAAACAATCAAGGGATCTTAATATTATTTATTTTTGGCTGTTTCCAGGACTGACACTACTGGTGTCATAGCAAGGGTTAAGGAACTATTCAAAGGTCACAACCATTTGATTTTCGGATTTAACACTTTCCTGCCAAAGGGATATGAGATAACACTTGATGAGGATGAGGACGAAGCTCCTCCGAAGAAAACGGTTGAATTTGAAGAAGCTATTAGTTTTGTGAACAAGATAAAGGTAATGTACTTTTTTTTTTCTCCATTCCAGTTACCGAGTTAGTTTACTGATATAATTGATTTGTAGCTTTAATCGGTTGGTTTTTCTGCTACAGAAACGTTTCCAAAATGATGAACATGTTTACAAATCCTTTTTGGACATTTTGAATATGTATCGCAAAGAGCACAAGACCATCACTGAGGTTTATAGTGAGGTAATAGCTTTGTCCTATAAACTTTCGGCACTTAGCTTTCTTTTTTCTTATTTTTTCCGTTTGAAAAAATTGGCTGAAATGTTCACTTTTTTTAAATAAAAAACTCTAGGTTGCTACCCTTTTTAAGTCGCATGGAGATTTGCTCGATGAGTTCACTAGATTCTTACCAGATAATTCTTCAGCACCTTCCACACAGCATGCTCCATTTGGTCGAAATTCAATGCAGCGCTTCAATGAGCGGAGTTCTATGGCACCCGTGATGCGGCAAATGCAAGTAGACAAGGTAGTTAGAGCCTTCCTCTTCATAACGATTTTTGTACTTTTTGAAAGAAAAGAACATTGTCATAAAAACTTTACTTTTACAGCAACGATATCGGCGAGACCGATTTTCTTCTCATGATCGTGATATGAGTGTTGAACGTCCTGATCTGGATGATGACAAAACAATGATGAACTTCCACAAGGAGCAGAGGAAGCGTGATAGCAGGGATAGAAGGATGCGCGATCACGATGATAGAGAACATGATCTTGATAACAGCAGGGATTTGCACTCACAACGCTTTCCTGACAAAAGGAAATCTGTTAAGAAGACTGAAGCTTATGACTTTGCTGCTCATGATGATAAAGATGGGATGAAGCGTAAGATATCATACTATGCTTTGGATTATTACATTGCCTGAATATGTGGTCTATATTTATTACATTTTTGGTTCTTACTGTTATTTTAGTTTGCCTGTGAACCATCATGTTTTCAGTATGCTGTAGATTTCTATATACTTGTGTTATAAAATATAATGGTTATTGATACTAGTGTCACAGCCTAAAAAAATTAAGAAGAGGAAATGAAACTATAATTACTTTTCCTATATTATCAAACACTCAAATTTTAGATACAGAGAGATTGACGTAGATCAATATGAGTGGACGTAGATCAATTGTTATAAAACTATCAAATTTGACTCCACTATTTCTTCTTATTTATTTTTTTATACAAGACTCCACTATCTCTGTTACTGTCATATCACTTTTTCTTTCTTTACAAGTTGTTAGATGCATAGAACTTACTATTAGGACCATAACACTTGTTGAATGATGCAGTCCCATGTTTGGAGTTAAAAAAATGAATGCATGCATTATTATATATAGCCATGTCGAGTTCTTAAAATTTCTTTTTAGTTTTGTCCTGTTAGCATCTTTCTTGATTGTTAGCTTTCTTGGTTTTTATTTGAGACAATATTGACCTATATAATTTTCTATGTTTTGTTACTTATTTATTTAATTTTTGTATTTGTAGCAGTCATGTATAGTCAAGCAATCAGTTTCTGCGATAAAGTTAAGGAGAAGTTGAGCAGCGCTGAGGACTACCAAACATTCTTGAAGTGCCTTAATATTTTTGGCAACGGAATTATAAAAAAGAATGATTTACAAAATTTGGTATGTGCTTCATTTTTGTATTGGTTAAGATCATGATAGGAGCTTTCATAGAGTGTATGAAAGGTTTAGGGTCACAGAAAACTTGGCAGTCTCATGTTAAACTTGGAACTTCTGATCTAGTCTCACATTTTTGGCTGCATTATAGCAAGTTTCTGAGATTGTAATTTAACATTGCATTTTTTATATAATTATATCTAGATTGGATGTATATGGCTGTGTAAGTTCCCAACCCTAGTTTTTGGATTGTCAGTCTGTTTTGTACTTGGGATGTTTGAATAACTTTCAGCCACTAACAGAAGATGCTACTTCTCTCTTCTAAGTAAAACTTGAGTATAAAATTATGTAACAAGTTCGAAAGAATTTCAGTAGTATTCCAATTTATCGTTTTCCGTTGTATTCTAATGCAATGTTATTTTTATCAATGTATATGTTGATCAATTCATTGAAATAGGTGATACTTTGTTAAGTTCACTTGCCTCTAGCGCAACTTATATATCCTTTTGAAATGTATGTTTCAGGTGACCGATTTACTTGGAAAGCATTCTGATCTCATGAGCGAATTCAATGATTTCTTAGAGCGTTGTGAAAATATTGGTAATTACTTTTCAACTCTTCTGTTTATTGTTGTCGCTGTTATCGTATTTTCTCATGCCTTGAGGTTTTGTTGTGCCTATTTGTTTTTGCAGACGGGTTCCTTGCTGGTGTCATGAGTAAAAGTATGTTTATGCTTATATCAGCTTTCCTCCTTATGCTTATATCATTACAATTTTTTACTTCATTTAAAGAGTCATTCAAATGATGATGTTGAATTAGCTGAATAATTTAAGTATTTTTTTTCATTCATTTCATTAATTTTATTGTTATTCATATTTATTTTAGAGCCACTTGCCGCTGATGGTCATTTATCACGATCATCCAAGTTGGAGGACAAAGAACATAGGCGTGAGACAGATAAAGAGAAGGAAAGATACAAGGAGAAGTACATGGGAAAATCCATTCAAGAACTTGACCTTAGCGACTGCAAACGTTGTTCTCCGAGCTACCGGCTTCTACCGGCCGATGTACGTAGCTTTCAAATTGATTACTTCTCTTGTTGGTTTTGTCAAATGCACTGTTCTTGTGAAATTCCTTCACACCTTGTGTTTTTGCAGTATCCAATTCCTACGGCTAGTCAGCGATCTGAGCTTGGTGCGCAAGTACTGAATGATCACTGGGTATCTGTGACTTCTGGAAGTGAGGATTACTCTTTCAAACATATGCGCAGGAATCAATACGAAGAAAGCTTGTTCAGATGTGAAGATGACAGGTAAAAGTTGTTCTGTTTTGCGGCTCCCGAGTGCAATGTTCATTTCGTAGTCATTGGTTTGTCTTAAGATGAAATGTATCGACACTGTTGGCATTTAGGGGTGATGACATTGTTATTTCTGATGTAGGTTTGAGCTGGACATGTTATTAGAGTCTGTGAGTTCCGCTGCTAAACGAGCTGACGAGCTGTATAACAGCATTGTTGAAAATAAGATTAGTGTGGAGAGTCTAAGCCGTATTGAAGATCACTTCACTGGTATGTGTCAAAATAATCTCATTCTAAAGTGTTATTCACCGTAACCTTATTTTTCTACTTTGTTATAGCATTATGAATCGATTTTTATCTGATATACATGTTCATGCAGTTCTGAATCTAAGGTGCATTGAACGCCTATATGGTGACCATGGTCTTGATGTCTTAGACATACTGCGTAAGAACCCAACTCATGCTCTGCCTGTAATATTGACTCGATTGAAGCAGAAACAAGAGGAGTGGAATAGATGTCGTTCAGATTTCAATAAAGTTTGGGCTGACATTTATTCTAAAAATCACTACAAATCACTTGATCATCGTAGCTTCTATTTCAAGCAACAAGATTCAAAGAACTTGAGCACAAAATGTAAGTCAATCTTATTTAATAATGACTAAATTGCATTGTATATTGTACTAACTTGGTTGCGAGTTTAGTGGTATATCATCTTAATCTGTTGCAATATTTCATGTTTGGCAATATACAGCTTTGGTGACTGAGATCAAAGAAATTAAAGAGAAGCAGCAGAAAGAGGATGACATTGTTCAGACTATTGCTGCAGGAGCTAAACATCCTCTCATTCCACATTTCGAGTTTGACTTTTCTGATGCTGAAATTCACGAGGACCTGTATAAACTTGTTCGTTATTCATGTGAGGAAGTATTCCAAAGTAAAGAGTTATTCAATAAAATTATGAGGCTCTGGAGTACCTTCTTGGAACCGATGCTTGGTGTAACTTCCCAATCGCATGAGACGGAAAGGGCTGAGGACAGGAAAGCAGGACATAATGCTCGAAGTTCTGTTGCACCTAACGTAGGAGGTGATGGAAGCCCTAACAGAGAGTCCAATTCAAGGCTACCAAAATCTGACAAGAATGAAGTTGATGGTAGAGTAGCAGAAGTTAAAAATGGTCACCGGACTAGTGTAGCTGCCAATGATAAAGAAAACGGTTCTGTTGGTGGTGAGCTTGTTAGTAGAGATGATCATTTAATGGATAATAAAGGGCAGAAAAGTGTTGAAAACAGTGATAAAGCCCCTGGATTTGTTAAACAGTTCTCCTCTGACGAACAAGCAGCGAGAAACTCTGCATCTGTCACAATTAGAGGTGAAAGCAGTGTGCATATGTCCCCAGGTCTGTATACAACATAGTTGTGTACCATGTGATTTTTGTTTTTCTATTATGTTCACTCAATTCAATTCTTTTGCACTTCTCTGTTCAATTAATTTTATTGTTGTCAGAATACTAAATTTTGTTTATATTTCAAGGCCGTGTACTTACTCCAACCCGACCTACTGATGCCGATGTCTCTGTTGCTGTAGTCATAGCCAAGTCTCCGAGTGCTAATGTACCTTTGGTGGAGGTATGAGTTTCCATCTATGTCCAATGTCGAGTCTTACCTACTTTAGACTCTTTTTGACCTGACTTATTTTGGCAACTTTAAATTTAAATCTAAAATTAGAGCTTTAAAAATAAAGTTAAAGTAATTTGGTAATTATTGTTATTTTTTGGTTTTTTATTTTTATTTTTTTATAGAATGATAGAATTTAAGTTAAATTAAATAATACAAATAGATAAGATTATCAAAGATCTCCTACTTGATTTGAAACGCTTCTCTCAATTAGCTTTTGAAAAGTTCCTTTTATCTAGTTTTTATACATAAAAGATAAGCTAATTTTTTAACTAAGATCTTTTTAAATAATACCGTTTGACCTAAACATAGCCTTAGTCAAAGGTTTTATTTTTTTAATGCTTATATTGATATTGGTATGTCGGCTTATCTCTCTGTCTCAGGGTGTTGCCGCTGCACCTCCAGTACCAGTGGCCAATGGCGTGTTAGTTGAGAACAGCAAAGTTAAAAGCAATGAAGAATCTTCTGTGCCTTGCAAAGTTGAAAAAGAAGAGGGTGAGTTATCCCCAAATGCTGACTCTGAGGAGGATAACTTTGTTGCCTATGGAGATTCAAATGCGCAGTCAAACCACAATGATGATAGAAGGAAATATGAGTCTAGAAATGGAGAGGACGAACACCGTCCAGAGGCTGGAGGTGATAATGATGCAGATGCTGATGACGAAGACAGCGAAAATGTTTCTGAAGCTGGTGAAGATGTGTCAGGTAGTGAGTCTGCTGGTGATGAATGCTCCCGGGAAGATCATGAGGAGGAAGATATGGAACATGATGATGTTGACGGTAAAGCCGAGAGTGAAGGTGAAGCAGAGGGGATGTGTGATGCTGATGCACAAACTGGAGTAGATGGCTCATCTTTACCATTATCAGAGAGGTTTCTGTCAACTGTGAAACCTCTCACAAAGCATGTATCTGCAGTTTCATTTGTTGAAGATGTGAAGGATTCAAGGGTGTTTTACGGAAATGATGATTTCTTTGTTCTCTTTAGGCTTCATCAAGTATGGACAATGTTGATTCTTTTTTGTTTATGTCGAAAGAATTTCCTTTGTGTTGATGTCTTATATATTCTTTATGAACTTGGCAGATTCTTTATGAAAGGATCTTATCTGCAAAAGAAAATTCAACAAGCGCTGAAATGAAATGGAAAACAAAAGATTCTAGTTCTACAGATCCTTACGCAAGGTACATCCTGTAATTATGTATCAGGTTTAAACTATATAATCACATTAGTACTTGTACTTTTCAATTCAATCAACAAGATTTAGTTTTTATCTTATTTTCCACTGTTCTTTTTTTGTTTAGATTTATGGATGCATTGTACAATTTGCTCGATGGATCCGCAGAGAATGCCAAGTTTGAAGATGAATGTCGAGCAATTCTTGGAAACCAGTCTTATGTGCTATTCACATTGGACAAGTTAATATATAAATTAATCAGACAGGTATATTGCTTTATTCATTTGCCCTACATGCTTATGATTTGTTTCTCTTTAAAGGCTCTAACTGTAATGTACCTATACTGCAGCTTCAAACTGTTGCAACGGATGAGGAAGACGCTAAGCTTCTCCAATTATACGAGTATGAAAAGTCTCGGAAACCTGGGAAATTAAATGATTCAGTATATCATTCAAATGCACATGTTATCCTTCATGAGGAGAACATATACCGGTTTCAATCTGTAGGTCCTTTGTAACCTGGGGCATTTGTTTTCTACTTCGTGATTTGTTATTTTTATTGTTATTGTTATCTGTTGTTAATGTTATTTTGCATTGTTATCTTATTGCAGTCGTCTAGTCCTTCTCGGCTCTCGATCCAGCTCATGGACAATATGAATGAAAAGCCTGAGATTGCTGCTGTTGCTGTTGATCCAGATTTTTCATTTTATCTGCACAATGATTTTCTGTCTGTCCTCCCTGGCAAAAAGGAGCCTCATGGCATTTTACTGGAAAGGTACAGATTATCTTTTAGGGACTTAATATATAAAAAATTATAGAGGCTAAAATCGACATTTGTTCAATTTATTATCCATCAATTCTTTATTTTCTTATTGGTGTTTTAGCATTTTTCTTTATTTGATATTCAATTTAGTGATGCATAAGATTTTTCTTTTTGTTTTGCTCTTCTCAGAAACAAACCGAAATATGGGGACTTAGATGAGCTTTCTGCAATTTGTGCTGTAATGGAAGATGTCAAAGTAGTGAATGGATTGGAATGCAAGATATCTTGCAACTCATCCAAGGTATGCTTCCTTTTCATACCGGTGATTTTCCATTTTGCAGTTTAGTACTTTATTTATAACTAGTTAAAACACATGCAATGCATGGCTGTATCTTTTACCAATATGTAAATGATTAAAATGAAATAAATATATTAAAAAAATTATTTTGATTCCTTAATAAGTTTTTCCTCATTTTTGTAGGATGAATAAACAATATTTTACGACTATTGGTATAATTGTGTATTAGAGATGAGAAACAAATATTTTAGGTCTTTGTGCAACTGTTGTTTAGTCTGGAAACTTACAACACACCACCATAGTTCTTGTAGCACCTGAGTTTTTATGTGTCATTATGAACCCTCTGGATTTGAAATGTTTGATTATATATCGTAGAATTTGAAGAACCTAAATTTACAAGGTAATTTTGATATTATTATTATAATTATCATCAAGAATTATTTATTATTTTTTGTATTTTTGCAATACTTAGTATTTCTTGAAAACCAATGCAAACAACCTAAAAGTCTTGTCATGAATTAAATCCAATCCAATGATAAATTGTTTAATTCTCAACTCTCCTGATAAAATGTCCTATAGTTTTTCTATCTTTGGCATATAGTTTTCTTCATGTTCACTATTTTCATCTGCAGATTTCTTATGTTCTTGACACACAAGATTTTTTCTTCCGACCAAGAAGGAAAAGACGAACACCATCATCATCATCATCAAGTACGGCATCTTCTCGGTCTCGCAGGGAAAGAGAGGAAAGATTCCGCAAATTGATGGCGTCCTCCACCTAAACTGTAAATTCATGGTGAAGAATTCATACACATACTTGTCTTGATGTGGCAACAACCTAGGAAAAATAACATTTTTATTTTTAGTCATAATGTTACTTGAATTTTCATATGAAAAAGTGAAGGAGGGAAATATTCATATAGGAATGTGTAATCTGTATGAGGTCACATGTATCAATGAGTGTCACTCCTTTGTAAATAGTTTGCATCATTATTTATTTGTAGAGTATTGTACCAAATTGATATTTTTCTTCAATGGTTGCAACAATGTTTAATGTTGCTTCAACCCTTCTAAGAAGGTTATGTTGTTCTTATTTTATTTCTTCATTAAAAGTTCCTATTATAAGGTTAAAGCCTGAAATGTGTTTTTTCTTTATTTCTTGGCCATTATGTTTCTTCAAAATTCCCTATCATTGAGATTAATCTTTAATCTAATTTGTCTCTTCCAATTAAGATGGAATTTATAAATGAACAAGGGAGTTGAGTTAGCTTTTTTCATTTTTTATTCTAAGTTCATTAACTATATAATATGATGATTTGGTCCCATAATTGAGCCATCATGGCCGACTAAGTTGATTACGAATGTTTTAGTTGATTATATATATGATGACCACAATCAGTTGCTGCACATAGTATGAATGTAGATGTTGAGAACCAAATCAATGATCTGATATATCTGATGATTCAATCGAAATAATTTCAATTGATTTGCTTCTTTTTTTTTCCATTGGTTCAGGTCTTAATTGAATCAAACTAAGCAAAACTACTTGTTACCAGTTGATTTGATACGATAACATGAGACCATAAATAATTACTTGTTTTTTAGTTGAGTAAACCTAACTTGTGAAACCTGAATGATCTAATCACTGACATTTCAATTTCTCATTTGAAATTGATATGTTAAGAAATCATTTAAAAATCTTTCCGACAGTTTTGATTTTAAATTCTGAATTTTCATTTTCATGCACACTTTTCCATTTTTTCACCAATGCTAGTCATAAGAATTGCATCCTTAACCATGCATGCAATTCATCTTTCTTTTTTACGAACAAAAATCAAAAGCATTATAAAAGCAAAAGGCATGAAGAAAAAAACTCACGATATCCTAATCCTAGTGATAAAACCAAATTTACATGTGACATGTAGTTGATATGAGTTCAGTATACTTCATGATCATCCAACATTTACTCCTTCCATTTATTTAAGATTTAAAAAAAAAAATGATCTTTTATGTTTTTGTTACGTTTTGAAGTTTCTGAAAAATTGTTTTGTTAAAAATACTTTTTAAGCTGAAAAATGAAATAACTATTCTGATTAGCTTTTGGGGAATTTTGGTTTTATTAGAAGAAAAAGAAAAAGAAAGTATATGGTGTCTATTATTTTCAATCATATTAATAAAAGCTATTATAACAACCTCGTAAGTGTAGCTCAGTTAGTAGTTACTAAAAACAAAGTTTGCAGGGGTGTTCGAACCCCGGATTCTCCACACTTTAAAAGTGTGTGATTTAATCACTAGATTACTTAAAAAAAACTATTTTAGCATGCATAATTTCCAACTTGAATGTTTTTTCAACCACATTTATGCTTTTTTTTTATTATAAAAAATCACTAAAAAATAATATCCAAATTCAAATACCAATAAGTCAATTCAATCAAGATAAGAAAATACAAAACTTGATCACAACAAGAAAAATCATGATTTAATGGCGACTTACTTCCGCCGCTAAGGCTTTATTTGGGAGTTTGGAGGGGAGGGGGAAGAAGAGTTTTGGAGGGTTTTAAACATAATGGAAAATTGAAAAACCTTTCACACTTCTTGAAAGAGTATTGTTTTAAAGATGATACATCAATGTTTATTTAATATATTTTTAATTTTACGAATATTATACTGACATAGATTAAATTTGAAGATTTTATTTATATGACATCCTTGTTTAGTCTATGTCAGTATAATATATTTTTAACAATATTCTAGGATTTCAAGTCAATCATGCATATATACATATTCAACATTCCCAGGATACTATCATTATATGAATATCATCTTTAATAAATCATCACATCATTCTCATATCAACAACATTATCTCAAATGTACAAATTTCACCAAACAACTTATCCAAGTACACAAGTTCACATAACATACAACAATTTTGCTTCTTCATATAAAAACTTTTGTATGCATGCTTATTTGTTCAAAGTACAGATAGAAAGAAAATTAACAACATATGAAGAAGGTAAATCGCTAACCTTAGATTGAACTATTCCCTACTCCAGCCAGACAACAAATTACGAGAAATAAATGTAAAGCAGCTCATGAGTTAACTGTCTATGGAAGAAAGAAGGATTCAGTTCTTTAGCAACAACATCAACAATGAAAAATTAACGGAAAAGTAGGAGATTCGATCAAATGGTTCAATAAGATGATTCTGAAGAAGATGATTCAATCCTCTCTATGAGAAAGAAGAAGACCCTTCTATTCTTGATTCGAATGCTAAGCATCCCTCTCTTTCTATTCCAAATTTTGCTATAACTAACTCCTTCTTTCCGGCGAGTGCCACGTCATAGATTTAAAATGAGTGTCAAGAGTCAAACAATTACTTCTAAAAAACAGGATAGTTTTAGACGTGATAAATAACTTTTTTAGTATCTATCTTACATTTGAGATGAGATAATATAAATTATTTTTGTTATAATTTTGTATATAAAGTGCTTATATAAAAGTTTCAACCATACTTATAAAATACTCGAAAATTAACTTTTAGCAACAACAACATAAAAATAATAACTAAATGCAGATTTTTTTTTTAAAAATGAAATTTAACAACGAAGTTAAAGGCTTCTTTTTGTCTTTTCTTCATTCTCCGCCAATCTTCTAAAATAGTTGTACCAGAGCTTATAAAATAACTGGTTTCTTAGTGATACCCAATAATGGCTTTAATCGAGACAAAATTTTAATCAGGTTAGTGATGATGTGTGATTACTCTTTCCTCCACGCCTAACATTCTTGTTTACATGCATTAAATCATGTACGTAGTAGGATGGCTACTTTCTTTTTTGGCTTAATTACACTTTTGGTCCTCGCATTTTGACCAACTCACGAAAATGTTCCTGCCTCTTTCAAATCGAACAAAACCGTCCATAAACTATCATGATTTTGCAATTTTAGTCCTACCTCTCTATTTTTAACTCTAGAAACGCACATAAATGACAGTTTTAGTCCAACTACCTATGCTCAACCATGAAATAAACAAGGAATAAAGCATGTGGGTACAAGGAATCTACTTTATTCGACACACTAACCTAATTTCTAAGACATGTTACATACCTGAAACATGTCTTAAAATTATGGTTTTTTTGTTAGTGTGCCGAATAAAGTAGATTCCTTGTATCCATATGCTTTATTCCTTGTTTATTTCATGGTTGAGCATAAGTGGTTGGACTAAAACTATCATTTTTATGCGTTTCTGAAGTTGAAAATAGGGAGCTAGGACTAAAACTGTAAAATCATGATAGTTTAGTGAATGTTTTGTTTGATTTGAAAGAGGCAGGACCATTTTCGTGAGTTGGTCAAAATGCGAGGACCAAAAGTGTAATTAAGCCTTCTATTTTTAAGAAGACAAAATTAGCCCATCAAAATTGACACTTGAGGGAATCGAAACTAAAACCTTGAAAAAAACACACTCTAGATCCCAATCAAACATCACCCCGCGAAAGAATTTCAATTTCTTAATTTATTACAGAACATAGTCCGAGAGTTAAACTCGCTTCAAAAACTTGTAGACTATCATTTCCTTTAAACCCATCAAACTTTGTTGTGACCCCCTCATCCGATGGAATATTTGATGCAATAAACGAACCACCCCCTAAAATCTGTATCTACAATGACATCATCAATATTAATAAATTTACTTGAAATTACCTGATTCTTTTCTCCTTTTCATATCTTCACAATTTTTTCAGGTAGCATAAAGTTCATAAATTTTGAAATCTTTTGACCAAAATCATAAATTTAGAAATAAAAATATTAGATTACTAAAATACTGAATAAAGCAAAAATAAAAGGAATAAAAAATGATTTTAAAACTATATCATAAATATCATGAAAACAAAAACATTATGGTACTTACATAGCCACGTATAGTAAAAAAACATCATGAATGTTATGTCATGTTTTTGATGAAAACAGAAAGAAAACAGAACAGAACAGAAGACAAAATCAAACACAACAATTTGTAACATAACATCCACTCCCTCTCTATCCTCCTCCTTTGTTCTTCTCTCTCTATCTCTGTATTTCCTTCCTTCATTCAATGGCTCCTGGTTCCATTTCTGACCCTCCTTTCTCCTCCAAGAAGAAGAGGGTAAACCCTTCTCATATTTTTCTCTTTTTAATTTTTATTCATTTTTTTTATTGTATTTTTTTCAAACCCTTGAGCTATAAAAATTTGATTTTTTTTTTGTTGTGATTTTTCAATATTGAGATATAAAAATTTGATTTTTTGTAAAACCCATTTTCCAATTCATTGCATTTTGTTTTGTTGTGTTCAAAGGGTATCAAATTCTATATTTCTTTCTGTTTTTTTGTTCTTGGAAAATCTTCATTTTTATTTTCTTCCATTATATTGCATTGCATTGCATTTCCTTTTATGACATTCATAATGTTTTTCCTATAAGGAAGCAATTTTTCTTTTTTGCTTTGTTTTTGATGTTTTGGAAATTTTCACTATGTCATGGTTTTTGTGTTTTTCTTTGTTGTCATTTTTGTTGGCTTATGGTATTGTGAATTTTCAGACTAATGGCTCGGCGAAACTGAAGCAAATCAAGCTTGATGTTAGGCGCGAACAATGGCTTTCTAGAGGTATCTTTATGATCATCATTTTCATATGGAAATTTTTTGACCTATTGATTATGTTTTTCATTGTTCAATCATGAATCTTGAATGTCATTCTGTTATATATATAAGGGTTTAGAGGATTTAGAGATTTTTGAAGATTTCTAGAGATGTTTGTTGATTCTCTTATATTGACATGCATTAATCCTTTGATCCTTTCGCTATTATATTTTTTAAACATTACTTTGTATGATTCCTTGCATTATCTACCAAAATGATTAGGCCTTTAATCGAAATCAACACGTGTGAAATGTTTTACATGTGAACTTTCAAATTGTAACATTCAAAAACTAATATGACATTCAAAGCTTAGTTAGTCTTGGGAGGGACATGGCTTCTCAACTGATCATGTGACTGTCTTTTATCATTGATTCCGAATTTTTAGGTTTTAGGGCCTGTTTGGATTGACTTATTTTAGTTTATCAACTGACATAAACATTTGTCTTTTAGGGCCTGTTTGGATTGACTTAGAGTTTATGGAAACAGCTTATGACATATTCATAAGCTGTTTTTGTCTTACTTCCAAAAGAACTCCAGGACAGCTTATGAAAATAGCTTATAGCTCATATAAAATTAGTTTGACTATATTTTATCTTTTATTATAGAAATAGCTTATAGATAAGCACTACATGATAAACATTTATGCTATAAGACCTTAATTATACTGTTTATCCAAACAAGGCCTTATTGCAACAACAGTCAATTCTTTTCCTCACTAGATGGGATTAGCCATGCTGATCAAACAGCTGCTATAGATAAATATTAAACAGAATTCAAAGTGAATTAAAGATATTATTTTTCAATAGAATGTAAGAAATAGTCGTAATATCATTTTATTTTTAAAAAAAATTCAAAGATGGTAAAAACAATAGTTATGAATTGCTTAAAAATCCTTTTGAAGTTGGTAACTTTTTCATTACTTAAATGTTAATTGTTGATCATACTTTTGTTTTTCAGTCAAAAAGGGATGCGATGTTGATTCAACTGGAAGGGTTGATAGTGATCCATCATCTAAGCACATTGCGAGCGAGGAGAATCAACCATCATACAAGGAAATCAGGAGAAAAGGAAGAGAGGATGGTACATGCATCCAAGACAATGATTCCGGATCCATAATAAACAACTCCATTCAAAGTAGTTATAATCACGATGAGTCAAGGAATGGTTTTAACGGAAGTAGAAGCAGCAGTACAAGTACGTTTTCCTCAGGAAATATAAGCGAGGAAGACGGATGCCTTGATGATTGGGAGGCCGTTGCCGATGCTTTAAACGCAAACAGTAACGAGCATTCCATGGTTTCAGAGTCTTCTATAGAGCATACGATTAATTACATTGATTCAGAAGCTGCTGAGAAGGACTTAATGAAGAAAGATTTCAGTTCAGCCGTTTCTGAATCACATATGAGCTGTCGAGCGTGGAAACCCGATGACACTCTTCGTCCAAGGTGTTTGCCTGACCTCTCAAAGCCGCATAACTCTCAGTTAAATTCAAACTGGCACGGTAACCACAAAATTGTACCTTGGTCATGGAGAACAATAATTTCTCAACCTAGTGAATGCCCTATCTGTTACGAGGATTTAGACGTGACAGACTCCGAGTTTCTTCCTTGTTCGTGTGGGTTTCATCTCTGCCTTTTTTGTCACAAAAAGATCGTCGAGGCAGATGGACGATGTCCAGGATGCAGAAAACTATATGATCATGTAGATGGAAATGTTGGATTCAATATAGAAACAAATGTTTTTTATATGACTCAGTCATGCCGTATGAGTACAGAGGGTGCTAGGTCTTAGGAAAAAGACAGAATGTGTTTCTGAGAAAATCATGTAAATGTTTTCTGTTTTTCTTCTGACTTGATGATTAAGTCTTGATCAATCTACAGCTCCCTCCCTTATGTTGCTCTTCTTTGATGAGTACTTGCATTAACATGATTTTTGTTCATATGCTAATGCAGAAAACTAAATGCTGTTATTGTGCGTACATAAATAATTTACATGGTATACTCAAGTTCGATTTACATGTTCTGGCACATGAAATTTCATGCGGTTTCTCACCCTATTGATTTCTCGCGCGCCTATTTTGTTCGGATTATATAATCCGAACAACATAAACACCCCATAAAAACCTGCAAAACACGTTCAAATATTTCATATTTTAGAATCCGAATAGGGCGCGAGAGAAACTCATTGGGTGGAAAAAGTAATGACCTAAAAATTATGCAACGTAAGTGGTTGGTTTATCATGTGATTTGGATAGATCATAGATGACACTTGTTTACTTTGTCTACAAGAACTAATGACAGTTTTTGAAACATTGGTGTCTTTATTTTGAATTTTGTCTTTAGTGTTAGTACCACTAGTGACTATATAATAATGCTTAAAAGTTATGTTAGCTAGAATTTGCATTCAATCATCAATTTTTGAATTAATTTTCAAATTAATTGTATTGTATTGGTGTCATTTAATGTTCTTTGTGAAATGCTATTTTCACTATTCTTGTATCATATACTTGTTCCATGTTGAGGTTTTACAGTAAAAAATTCTGACAAGTATGAACAACAACTTTAATCATATACTTGTCCGTGTTTCATGCTATTCAAAATATATTAAGACAAGTAGTGTATAATTAAAGTTTGTAAAAGTAAAAAATTAATTTATATTTGTATCATTTCAATATTATTTTGTTATTTTATGATTTTTAACAATTGGTAAATAATGTTTATATTAAATATTATTTTCAACACGCACGCGCGCGTGTACACACATATATATATTAAAAATGTCACGCACTAATGAAGTTATAAAAAACAAAGTTTGATTTTTAGTTGATAAAATACTCATATTTAATTAATGTCTGAGAAACATCATATAGAATTACTTTCAATTGAGAAAACTTATAAATTTTTTTATTAATTTTGTCTTATTATCTCTAAACGCACTTAAAAAGCCTCTAAATATAAATTGATAAAGAAAGTCACAATTACCAAGCACTGTCACTTAGTCAGAAACCAAACACCAAATGCAAGGGAAACTATGCCAACAATAGATATATCCACTACAAGTGTGACCCAGGGTCCATAAAATCTACATAGTGCCCACTCCAATGGCCACAACAAGAACTGTTCCAAGATATACTTTTGGATTGGTATAGACGTTTTGGATTTTACATGGATTCATCACTACTCTATTCAGTCTTAAATCTAAACAAAAAGTCAAATGCATTTGATCTAAATTTAAATAAAAAATATTTAACTTTTTGTATATATTTAAGATTGAAGGAACATGTCATTATAGTCTCAGATCTTTGCTATCTATCAAGTGGTTTGAAACTGATATTTGAACTTCAAATTTCATTCTATCTCCCAGTCAAGTTATTGCACGAATTGATTAATTTACTGTCAGCCACTTCTTTGATTATGGTGATAAGATTTGATAATGAGACTATAATTCAATTTTTTATTCTCACAATATTACTATATTTTATTGAGATATCTACTTTATAAAGAGACTATCCTCACTTGGTTATGACATATGATCCATAGAGGATGGGAAGTCTCACATAAGTGAACTTCTAAGTTTAGTGTCCTTTTTTTTAACAACAGAAGAAAGACAAGCAATGGAAGAAGTACAAGAATATCCAAGGTTGTTAGACTTGCGAGTTTACATAGACTCGTAAATGGTCTGTAGACTCGACTCTTCAACTCAAATCGTAAACTCGTACGAGTCTATAAGAAATAAAAAATGATTTTTAAAAAATATGTAATAGACATATATATAATATATAAAAACCTTGTAAATGACACACACGCGCACTCACACATGCACTCACAAGTTAATATTTGTAAAGACAAGTTAATATAAAAATTCAAATTTAATACTCCATAACAAACTTGTTATAAAAAATATTTGTAATAAAACAAGAAAAAATATTTGTAATA
>Ga0228710_1003429_pt1 | contig 25241 bp, 15 predicted proteins | sample MedpolnodulmetaG_FD_177995 | JGI IMG/M metagenome (GOLD analysis project Ga0228710, IMG submission 177995) | Root nodule microbial communities from Medicago polymorpha collected in Santa Monica, California, United States - pink nodules | ecosystem: Host-associated > Plants > Roots > Nodule...
CATAATCTCTACTGTCAAAAGTTAACATATGAGTTTTTTTTTTTTTTTTACAATTTTGCGATGTATCCGTCCATTCACAAAAACGAAAGACAATTTGACCAATGTTTATAATTTGGATGACTAATTTATCTTCTCACTCATGAAACAATGAACATGTATTTTATTATTATTATTATTATTATTACTACTACTACTATTAGTGCAACAACTTGGTATTCGGTATAATAACTGACTAATCTAAATGGTCAGATTTCACCGTTCATTTGACTCTATATGACTTAACACATCGAAATTGACACTGAAAGAATCAAACATGATACCCTAAGAGAAACACGTTTTAAAACCTCAAACTAATACCATCAAACTAACTTAAGTGACAGGTTATTATTATTAACCCTAAATGGAGGAAGTGAGTCTCAAACTAAATTGTGTAAATAAAATACAGTCACAATTTTCCCCCTAAAGGGTCTAGTTGCAAAACTTTAACAGTGTTGAGAAGTAGAGCGAACCTCCACTACACCCCATAATATTAACAATATTTTATTATCTAAGTTGTACTTAAATGACAATTAAAAATTATTTTATTATAACCAATGATTGAATTTGGATACCGGTTATTGATCATTTCTAAACGTCTAAATAATGCACATGAAGATAAAATTCTTCATGGAAGTTGGAACTCAAATTGCTAGAGGGATTCCAAAAATTAATTGTTTATTTTGTCTATGAAAATGATAGGTATGGCTTCTATTCAAGATGATTAGACTATTCAAGGAACCTTAATACTTATCAATATGTTTTTTTTAATCAACTTATTAATTTAAATAAATTAGAAATCTTTTTAAGTCAAAATGTACCTGAGAAATCTTGTACCGGTTGTTTTGACTTTTGATTTTTTGTCATACTTTTGTTAATGAAATTATCTTTGGCGTAAAAAAAAATTACAAACAACTTCTTTTATGAAAAAATATGGGAAAACCGACAATAAAAAATCTGTAACATTTTTAAAAAAAATAGGGCGCGCGAGGAAAGTCATAGGATGAGAAAAGTAATACTCAATGTATTCATAGATATCCAAAAAAAAATCTTCACATGGGCGGTCACTGGGTGTATTAATATATGATATGATGATATAATGACCAGCTTAGGGCGTATTTTTCCCTTTGTCCTTGCTATTAGAAGGAGGTTCATATTAATGAGGAAAGAAGGGTTTGTATGAATACATGGCAAGAAAGTGTGGCATAAGGAATCTGGAGATTCAATTGTTCACGGTTTAAATAATGGGAAAGATGGTAGTGCTGCAGGTTGGAGCACATTAAAGAAAATGAAATCTCTTCTTGATCAGAATTGGAATGCTAGAATTTCTCATATGTACTGCGAATCTAATATATATGTGGATATCTTAGCTAATCTGAGATGTACTTCTTTTTTTATTTTTTGGTACAAAAGAGGGCCAAAGCCCAATCTAAGATGTACTTCTAGTAGTGAAACTTTTTGATTAGTTCAACCTCCTCAAGAGGTGGAACAGGTTTTAATGTTAATTTTAAGGATGTTTATTTCCTCTGTTTAGTTCCCATGTAGTTTTTTGTTTTGTTTTTTAGCCTTAAGCCCAGTCAGTTGTTTAAAAATAATGTTCCTAATTTTTAAGATGCACTTTTAGATTCCTTCAAAAAAAAAAATGCACTTTTAGATGGCATAATTATATTTGTATTATATATATATAGACAGTGCAAAAATAGTGATTGCTTCTGGATGTACACTACTCTTCAGAACTCATGTTAGTGATATTATTATATTGCATGCGCTCTATAAGAAAATGGAATATGCCCATAATCAATTTGATGAAAATGCGTGACATTGTTTAACAAAATAAATAAATAAATAATTCCAATTAAAGAGAAAGGATTAATAGACAATGGTTGCAGGTGATAGTACTCCAGAATCAAATAATTCAAATCAAACTTCAATACCACTTGTACTTTATATTTTAAAGAGAGCTAAATGCAAATTCATTTGCAAGGATTCTTTGAGCTCAAAGATCTTTCTATATCTTGGACCGACACATCATCCCATCACTGAATATTTTTATAAAAAAAAATGATAGTACAACAAATGTAGCATTATCTTAAAAAAAAAAATTATAGTATTGTTAATTTTAATTTGGTGCTACATATCAGAAATTGGCCTTGGATTTCCACTTTATGTACACTTTTGACTTAATATTCTGGTACCTCTCAACAAGATGCATTGATCATCATTCATTTCAAGACCCAACAAGACCTTTGCGTCGAGCATACGATATTATGGACAAAAAGAAGGATCCACAAACCATTCCAGTAAGAATCACCACCTAAAGATGCAATTTGAACCCAAAAATTATAAAAATCAGAATAAAAAACCACTTATTCTCTTTTTCTGTCTAATTAGTCAGAAATTCTTCCAAAGTTTTCTTTAAATATTTATTATGCAGGGGCATGTAAACATACCCATTTAAATACATATGCGTGACCTTCTTTCCATGTATATGGAATGTTCATGCCAAATATTGCAGCCACCAGTGAATATATTGATAAACAAACAGTCCCGGAACTTAGGAATAGCTCTAGCTGCATATATGTCATGCACAATATTAAGGATATAAAAAATAATATAGCATATTTGAATACATAAATTATGGCTAATTATACCTGAATCAGTTGATTTCGGTGATTATCAAGCTCCATTCATGCAAATACAACACATTATAAAGTGCTGTTAATATTCATGCTACAAACCAATAATGGTGTGCAAATTTGGAAATTTTTACAAACCAAAAACTTAATATCTACAAAGCAATGAATTCCTGAAAACATACCTGTATGTTGATGTAATCTTCGGTGTCATCAATATACTCTCGCACCTAAAGTGTAAAACAGAAATTAATTATTATAAGTAAGAAAGAAAGGTTATTAGTAAAATGCAGTTTAGTTCACTGTTAGTACCGTGGTTAATTTATTTAATGTTCCATCAATTTGTATGAAATAGGCCTGCAAAGAACAACATTATTCAGTTTAATACATCATAGGCTAATTCATGGAAATGGATTAGGTGCGGTCATGACTATATGTAATCAGCTGCAGTCAACACTTCAAAACTGTCCGATCTTGATCAGACAACTTCAATGCCGACTGTCGCCAAATGAGAGATTTTCATTTATTTTAGTCTATTATTTCTATTGGTTTTTCTGGTAGTGCAACTTTATGTGTTGTAAAATGAAATGAAGAATTTAATAACCTCTAGTAACATCTCAAGCTCCTCAACATCATGCTCCACTTGAAGTGTTGCTGCACTTCCTCTGCTTGATCTGTGTATTTTTGAACCTTGATTTGGACTGTGATGCCAATTGGGACCATCAGAGCTACTTGAGGGAGACGATGAAACAGCCATCTTTCTTGATAAATAAAGTTCAGCCATGTCATCATCATCATCAAGTAGGTTTTCTAGTTCCTCTCTTATCTACAAGAAATTAAATTATTAATCAAAGCAAGTGCCATCAGGAAAACTCTTGGTTATAAATATGTTTAAGGAAAATGAAAATCGTGACAAGTGAGTAGTAACTATATGAACATATATATTTGTTTCTTAGTACATTTTATATGGTAAAAGACTACCTCGTAAATACAGTACCAATGGTAAAAAAACCGTCACTACTAAAAAAGTAAAAATTAGTGAGGGATTTGCAGTCTAGGCCTTTTGAAAAGAAAAAAAATTACCTACAAAATCTATTTGTTATTTCAACATACCTTGTGAACACGATTTGTCAACCTAGTCATTGCACTTTTTAATTTTCGCACTTTATCCAAATTACGACTGCTGATCTGTACACAAATGTAATTCAACATTAAGGGGTAGAAGGGGACAAGGGACCATAATTAATGACAACATATACTCCATATTATAGGAAAATTCAAATATTAATTAATCAGTATTTTTCCGGTGTTACAACTTACTATATCACACCTTTCAAAAAAAAAGAAGTTATATATTTTTTTGTATCAGTGTGATTCTTTTGATGATCATAAAATCACAAACTTTTCTTTTTTCTTTTTTTTTGGTCAAGTAGCCTAGTGGTTAGAGCTCACACAATTAAATTGTGGAGAAGTGGAGTGTCCGGGGTTCGAACCCCGGCCCCTGCATATAATATGCAATATCCCTACCAACTGAGTTAAACTCACGGGGATATCACAAACTTTTCTTTATTTGGCTGCCATCCTGACCATTTGGATTTGGATATAAATATAAAGGAAAATATCTCATGGAGCTATATATACACACAAATAATACTTTGAGAGAAAGAAATAGAGATGGTGATGTGATATGTCTGTGATATAATGAAAATGAAGTCTATAGTAAGGGAGAAAGAACATATACACGATCGCAATGCTTGATGTAAATTAAGTGATTAGACTAAATTTCAGTTAAGGTTGGATCATTTAGAGTCGTTCAAATTTGTTTCTAACTAACAATTATTTGTTAGACTTTAGTTACTTCCGGATTCTCGTTCAGATTCTAGATTACCGGGACTCTCTCTTACAAGAAATAGAGGGTTATTTAAGAAAGAAAAAAAAAACTCTTAATTCAAAGATTTGACTACCTTAGAGGTAAGTTCATCCAAAGCAGGATAAGCAGCAGTCTCCAACTCTCTTGTCCGTGCATCAAGGAAACTACAAATTGCCTCCAATACAACTTCCAAAGCTCGAAACTCAAATGGAAATTCTACAAAACCACCTCAAGTCAATTTCCCATTATTATTAAAAACAACCCAAAATCAAAATAAATAAATGAAGAACCATGAAACTACACAACACTAGATCTTTCCAATAATAATAAAATTAAGATTTCCACCGTTACAATGCATTTCTCACAAACAAAACAAAAGCTTATATCTAATAAAAAAAAAGTCATATTTGTTAGGTTGAATGCCGTAATCGGGTTCGAGTCCCGATTCTTCTACTCGTGTATGTGAGTTTTTAATGGCCATTGCAATTTCGTTTCTATACCAAAAAAAAAGCTTACCATTTTCTTCTCCACCTTCACCTTCTTGAACACACAACTCTTCTTCTACTTGGCCTTGACCAGCAACACTTACCTTAAGTGGTAACCTTCTTCGTAGCTCTTCAACAACAGGCACAACATCATCATCCATTGGGTCTCTAACCAATACCTATAATAAAACAAACAAACAAACAAATTTTCCATTTTTACTTCATCATTTTTACTAAAAAAATTAAAAAGCTCTTAAAAAAGAAACTCACTTATAGATACACTAATATTTCATATTAAGATACTATACTATTACCTCTTCAGCGGTGATTATAGCTTTTATGTGCTGCAAAAGAAAAAATACAAGATGAAAAACAGAATAAAAACAGAACAAGTTATGTATATATTGGAACAAAGTATTTTTGTTTGTTTGCCTCTAGATTGAGAACAATGACTTTCTCTCTTCCAAGAATGGTGGAAGGATATGAAAGAAGAGGATCCATAATACGAAGATCTCTTGCATGAATTTCAACCAAACGCATAATAGCATACTTATCCACATCCAATACTATATCTCTACCATCACGGTCTAGCAAAATCCAGCTTCTTGAAATAGTAGTTTTCTTCTTATTCATAGCTTGAACTTTAAGCTCTACTTCAGAACCAGCAAGAGCCATTTATTTACTTTGCAGGATTAATTGTTTGGTGTGAATGAATTTAGAGTGAAGTGAGGAGAGAAAGGTTTTTGCAGAAAGAAGAGGATGAGATGAAGATGAGGGAGAGAAAGCAATGGAATTAAGATGTGTTGTTCATGAATTTATTTGGTGAGTGATTAGATAGGTTGTGGGGTAAAAAAAGGACACAATAATAATGCCTTACTAATATAACATGGTAGGTTTTGAACTACATAGTACATAGAAGCAACATGACAGGATACGTTTGAGGTAGGAAATTCATGCTTGCTACACTTTGCTCACTTTTTTTTCCATTAATTTTTTATTAATACTATAATAATATGGGTGGAAATTCATGGTTGCACACTAACACTTTTTTAAATAAAAATAAGAGAAATGCCAACTTGTATCTTAGGGTACAACTTAAAAAACCAATATTTGAAATAAAATTTTGAAAATTGTGTATTTCTTTTTTAAAAGTGTAAACTTTTATCTTTTCAATACAAAAATTATTTTTTAATTTCATTTTTAACTTTTTACCTTGTGCTCTTAAGCATTGGCAGAGCCTTTCATAGGTCGAGGTGGATCATGGCCCACCCGAAAATTTTTAAAATTAACAACCATAAGTCTATTTTACCAGATTTTATACAATTTAGTGGCGGTTTTAGTTTTCGACAAATCTGAATCCCCCATAAAATGGTATACTGGCCCACTCGAAAAAAAAATAAAAATCATAGGTCCATTTTGTGAGATTTTAAACAATTTTTCCAGCAGTTATAGTTTTCGACGGTTCAAAAAGTGGTATTTGTGATTTTTGTCATACTTATACTTGACTGATTAGCGTAGGAGGTTTATCGACCTTCTAATTTGCCAGGGTTTCAAACTTCCCTTATATTGTCTTGTCAACTAAACATTCCCTCAATTAAAAGTTGTACTATAAAAAAACAGCTTCGTAATTTATAGTATTAGTAGAATATGTCATTCATTTTTTTAAAGTATTCACCCAAGCTTTTAAGTCGAACTCCGCCACTCTAACTTCGTGCTTAATATTTGTTACAACTTTAATTTTGTGATTATATACATTATAGTTTATTTTACTGGTCCACCCTAGCTCATTTTGGCTCCACCACTACTCTTAGGACAAAAATTAACATGACCTTAAAATAATAATTTTAATATTGGTTTTGTTTGGACAGAATATTGGGTTTTTTTTAAGAGGAATTCTTTTGGCGTGTGTTTGAATGGAGAGTTTGGGAGGTGAGGACTTGTTGGATCACGAGGGGAGCCTGAGGAACCACCCACATCGAGGCCCGAACAACCGCACAAGCAAGAGAGACACCACACTCTTACCCAAAACCTTAAGGCAATGAGTTTATGGGTCCTTTTACTTATAAGGTGTTCAACCTTTACTCTTTTATCCGATGTGGCACATATAACTCACACTTGTACACAACACTCCCCCTCAAGTGTGAGTCCATCTATTCAGCATGCTCCCCCTTTAAGCGGAAGCTTTTACTTGCTTGTATCGTCGTTGCTGGTTTCTCCATAAACGGACCGACACTACTTGTACCGCTGTTGCTGCTTTCTGCGCAAATGGACCGGCTGCCTCAGTCGTACCCTTCGTCGAACCGGGACTCTGATACCACTTTTCGGTCACGAGGGGAGCCTGGGGAACCGCCCACATCGAGGCCCGAACAACCTCACAAGCAAGAGAGACACCACACTCCTCTTTGATCTGCATTCTAATGCATAATGTCCCCACTTCTGACAGTTATAGCATTGAATATCTTTCTTATCTTTCTTCTTCTTCTGATCATGCTTTGCATCTTCTTTCTTATTGCTTTCTTGATTCTTGCTAGAACCTTCACCATCTTTAGAATAATCAATCCAGGGTTTCTTCCCTTTCTTGAATTTTCCTTTCTTCACATGCTGAGCTTGCAATGCTTGATCAGATGATACACTTTTTCCTCTTTCTCTGTTCCTATCAATCAACCTCAACTCATGTGCTTAAAGACTTGCTTGCAGTTCTTCTATCTTCATAGAATCTAAATCCTTAGATTCTTCCAAGGCCACCACACTGGATCAAATCTTGATGTTAAGGTTCTGAGAACCTTTTCAACCTTCATTACATCAGTGACAGTTTCATCATTCCTTGTCATCTGATTTGTAAGATTGATTACTTTATCAAAGTATTGACTAACTGTTTCATCTTCTTCCATTGTCAATACTTCATACTGTCTTCTCAAAGCTTGAAGCCTCACCTTCTTTAACTTACCATCACCAGCATACAATTTCTCCAATGCATCCCATGTCTCATTCACACTTTCATAATGCATGATCTTCTCAAAGATCTCATTACTTACACTTTGTTGCATCAAGAACGTGGCTTTCCCATCCCTTTTCTTCAATTCTCTATGAGCTGTCTGTTGTACATCAGTTGCATTCGCTGCTAGTGCTGTCACACCTTCATTCACAATTTCAAGTACGTCTTGAAACTTGAAAATTACCTTCATCTTTACACTCCATTGATCAAAATTCTTGCCTTCAAAAGCTGGAAGATGCGCAGGAATATATCCGTTATGAGTTGCCATTCTTCACGAATCTAACAACAATGAACGAAGCAGGCTCTGCTATACCAATTTCAGAGACTTCAATATGCTTAGTGAGAAGAAAATGGTGTAAGGTTTACCAAATATAAAGTTGCCTAAAGAAGTTTGTGATATGTGCTGCACTGGAAAGCAAGCCAGAAATTCATACAATGCAACAATACCATTCAATGCAACCAGAAAACTTGAGGTAATTCACTATGATGTTTGTGGACCTTTTGAAGTGAAATCAGTAGGAGGAAATAGATACTTTATGACATTCATAGATGATTTTACAAGAAAGTTATGGATTTACTTGTTGGCCAAGAAAGATGAAGTATTTGGTGTGTTTAAGAAGTTTAGACTGCTAGTTCAAAATGAAAGTGGTGAAATGATTAGTAGGCTAAGAACTGGTGGAGGAGGTGAGTATACGTCCACTGAGTTCAATAATTTTTGCTCATCAAATAACATAAATCATGAAATTACTGCACCATACATGACTTACTTTTCTTTTTTAAATTATTGACATTATAAAATGATTTTTAGAAAATTGAATTAACAACATGGTAAACGATCATATAATACTTCAAAAACAGTTAATTTATTTTAAAAAGACATTTTACATTGTTCGTAATTTAAAAATTAAAAGCAAGTCTTCCCCTTTGTTCCTCTCCTAAACCCTCAATCCAAACACACCCTTAGAGAAAATAAGATACACACACAACAAATAACAAAACCATTTGCTCTTCCAATTTTTCTTTATGGGTTACATCTACTATTAGATAAATTCGAATTGGTCTGTAACTTCGAGTATGATTCATATTCAAAGAGTTTGTTGTATCATGAGTTTGCGCTTATGAAACAGATAAATCTTAAAGTCGATGACTATGTCACGTCCCTCAGGTTTATGTGTTGGTTGATTGTATTATCACTATTAATGATTTTGTAGTTGTTTACAGCGCCGTTGCCCTTTTTTTCTTTGGACAAAATATTGGGTTTTTCTTGTGAGAAGAAGAATATTGGGATCTATTCAATCTATCAATTTCAATTTTTTTATTTCTTTCATTTTATTATGCTCTTTGTTGGACTCTAGCATGCTTCGCAACCACCTCCTCATACCACCATTAATAATGAGCCAACCAAGAAGAAATATCGTTATTTCCTTCACACAAAAAAAGAAAGAAACATCGTTATATACTTCTTTTGCACAAGCCTTAAATAATGTGACTAATTTTTCATTAGTGAGCTCTCAAAACCTTGTATCAAAGGTGATACACTATCTTGATAAAAAAAAAGGTGATACACTATCAATTAAAATTTCTTGAAGAGTTACACCAACGAGGGTTGGATAACTTCGAGAACAAGTTACATGGTAAAATTACACTGAAGAAGGGGGATAAACCACTAAAATTGAGCAACCTTAAATTCAAATTAGTCAAATTATGAAAATCATTATGTACTGAGAGATGATGATCTCACTAAGAGTCTTTGAATTTCATATAATGACATTATCTGAACTAAAGATACTTGAAGATGATTTTTTTTTTTTTGATTGGAAACCATCTCATTCATTGCAATCAAGAAGTTCAGAAATTACAATAGCTGAGACAGAATCAGGGACATTCCCAATCCATTCCTTAGTACCTACACTTCTAGCTACACCTACAAGAGCATGGGCAGCTTTGTTCTTACATCTTTTAACAGCAACTACACTTACATTTAATAAACTAACCAAAATGTCTAAACAGTCAACAATAATAAAATCAATTTCAACACAGTTCAGCTTCCCCATAATACAGTTGACTACATTAGCAGCATCCATCTCAATCACCACATTTTGGAGGTTTTGAGTCTTTACCCATTGCAGACACCATCTCAATCCCAATGCCTCAGCCAGATTTGGGGAACATGTGATCCTCTCGCGCTTGGTGGCTGCAGCTTGTACGACACCTTGATGGTCCCTACTGATTAAACCCCAACAAGTGTAGTTGTCTTTAAAACAGCCAGCATCAATGTTCACCTTAACAGAACCCGCTTGCGCCGGTAACCAAGTATCACTCACAACATTTATGGTTTCATGCATCCCATCAGACTCAAAAAATAGATTACAAGCTAAGTTAAACTCATCAGCCATAGCAGAAACACTTTTGGGCGGCACACACCACATTAAGTGGTCGCTTGTTGAACACTGCATCATTCCGCATTTTCCAGATGGTCCATAGAGATAGACTAAAGAGTTGAGTAGCTTGGGCATTAAAATTAGATAACCATTTCATCATCCATTGAGATAAGTTAACCTGTGTTGGATCATGTAATCCGAGCGGAGATGTAAACCAGAACCTTTGAGTTTCTTGACAGTGCATGAAGAGGTGGTCTTGGGATTCCACATCGGTATGGCAAAACGGGCGGCTAGTGTCTAGAGTAATTCCTTTTGTTTCCAGCTTACATCTAGTTGGTAAGATACATTTAGCAGCTCTCCATAAGAAATTCTTGACCCTTTGAGGAGTTCTAACTTTCCAAATGGCCTTCCACATACCGGTGTTGCCCGTTACTGATGCTTCAGGGGTGCCTCGTAATGTCTCTTCCTTGAGCAAATGGTATGCTGATCGAACTGAGTATTGACCATTCCTTTCCCAATTCCAAACCTTCTTATCCTCGGGCAGTCTCCATGAAATAGGAATGTTGAGAATTTGGTTGGCTTCGAACGCATTGAAACTATGTAGCACCAGTTCTTTTTTCCATTGTTTCAAATCAACATCAATTAAATCTGCTACAACAGCATCCTCATTTAAATTGCAGATTGGGCTCCACACCTTGAAGCTCGACAGTTCAGGAAGCCAAGGGTCTTTCCAGATTTTTACTTGAAGATGATTATAGTGAGGTTACATCTAAATCATAAAAAGAGACAATTATTCTAAAGTATAATATAAGAAAACATATACTCCCTCCCTCCCAATTTAAGTGAACATTTTGCTCATTTTACACTTATTAAAAAAAAAGTATTAATGAAGGAGGGAGAAAAATAATTTTAAGTGTTCTTGTCAAGTACTCCCTCCGAGAAGAATCTTTTTTTAGGTTCATTGAATCATTAATGTATTTGAACTGCAATGTAGATTAAATACATCATTTATTCAATGAACCTAAATTTTTTTTTTCTCTTATATTAAAGATCGGAGGGAGTATTAGTGCATTTACCATTATCATAAATGCGAAGTAGAATATATTAAATTGAGAGTGATAAGAGTTGTATTAATTAGAGTTATAATTAGAAAACATAAACTAACTCTCTCTCTTAAGAATAAAATTGTAAAAACAATAGTAATTATAAACAAATTTAATATTATTATCAACTTTCTTAATTTCCGTGATTTTAGCAAAAAGGTCATGTAATTAAGGACGGAGATAGTATTTTTTTACAAAAAGATCACTTATTATGGGATGGATGGAGTAATACTTTTCATGTAAGTAGGGCTGTTGAACTTCCAAGTTAGGACCCCTAAAAAAGACTTCCAAAATGGGACCCCAAAAAAAACTTTCAAGTTAGGACTATATTAAATTTGGTGGGTACTATGAATTTTGGCTTTCCCCCTCATATTTTTGTTCCTCTGTTTTGTTTTGTTTTTCATTTTATAAATTTCCCTTTCTTTTTGTTGCTTAAAAGATTAAAAATATTTTTTTACTAAAATATTCTTAATTCCATACATCAAGTTGCAAGCATATAGATTGATAATTCCTTTTTCTTTTGCAAGCATATAGTATAATTTTAAGGACTAGACTATGATTGAATTTTTTTTCTCAAAACTAGTCACAATTGATAGTCATTGTTAGGAAGGTTGGCATTCACTCAAAAAACCATAAATTGGATGCTTGGTTTGTTTTTAATTTGCACAACAGAAACAACCAACCACAACTACAAGCATTTCTGATGAATGATGATGCTGTTTGCCTTTTCGGGTATGTTTATCATTTTGGCAGATATGAAACGTGAAATGGACCGCACAGCAAGGAAAGTAACACGACAAATTTATGACCCATCTCAGATAGAGAACACGGACCCAATGTACTACCTCAGATAAAACTGTTTCTTTTTCATTTTAAGAAGATACCTAAAGATTTTGTCTCAAAAGCAAAAGGGAAGGAAGATACCGATTATTAGAGAGAGGTAAAAATAAAGCCTATTTATTTATTTTGACAAAAATAATAGAATGCATTTAATAAAGCTATGTTTTTTTGCCTGAAAAAAAGCTATAACATTTTTATCAAAATACAACTACTACTCCTAACAGAAAAATATACTGCAATACTTTTGTCATAAATATTCAATAACTGTTTACTTTAGTAACCTAGACAAGAATAAAAAAGAAAGGAGTATCCCCTTGCAATTACACTTCAAAAAAAATGTAATTGAAAAAGGAGTATTCTCTTGCAATAACTCAATGCAATGTAGTTAATCATTTAAATTTGCTAACAAATGGTTTAAAGATATTATTTAAGAAATACATCATTTTAATGTGAATATTATATATTTTAATTTCTTAAACAATGTCCTAAAACTCTAGTTTTGGACTGATCCAACACCTTGAATTCCGGGTTAAGATCCTCTCAATGTTTCTTTTTATTTTTTGTGTGTATTAATGTATGTGAGATAATTGAACTCATCAATAATAAGGATGAGAATATTAAGGGTCTATGACCTAACCTATGATAGATCAAACCAGACAAGACTTTTTTTCTTAGATAGAGTAAGCTAGCCTAGACTTTTTTAGAAGTCTACTTAGCTTTAAATACCAGACCATATACCATTCAAAAAGTCTCACACGCCTATTAGATCAACCTATTTAAGTAAATATGAATAATATTATTTACATATTTTATTTTATACTTTGAATTAAATTATAAATTTGCTAACCTTTCCAGTAATTTAAGTATATTAGTATACATTAGTTTTTCATATATTTAAATGTATTTTTATAAACTAGAATTGAAACATAATATAATATACGGTCAAATTCTCTAAAAATTCATGTTAAATATCATAAGAGAGTTTACTCTCATTGATCTATTAGTTAGCTAGTCAATTTAAATTTAGATCACATTACTTATTTATTGTTCATATGAAATAGACTTTTAAACAGACTATCAACCCATATAAGACTTTCAGAAAGTCAGACTTAGGCTTTAAAAAACTTGACAAAGTTTAGGTCTTGCGAATGCCACATTATTCTATTAATAGTTTTAAAATATTGGTGATGAAAAAAATGAAGAGGATCTTAACTTTGAATTTCATGAATATAAAGTCCAATAACATTTTGGAATATGTCCATTACACCAAGCAAGTTCAATAACTTTTAATCTTTCTGTTTCACCAATTCCTCAAAAGACTAATAAAAAATCCTCCGTTCTAAAACACTTCGATGACACCTAACGAATCTAAGCTTGACATTGATAGCGCGCCACACTCTGACGCTCATCAACCATCCAACGACTTCACACTTGGTATCATTCATCACAAATAGATATACAACTTCTCATCTTATTCTCTTATTAACTTGTGTCAAAGTACTTACAAATATTCCACTTTCCATCACATCTTATTGTTGTTTAACATACCTACCTTGCTAATCACTCTTGATCACCCATGTTAGCAATTTAATTTAATTTGGTGACCGAAGGTTGAATTCTAAATCTTACGTATATTATGTATTGTCTTTATCAATTGAGTTAAATTTATGCGTGTTGACAATTTAATTTTCTACAAGCTATGGTCATTTGAATGAGAAAACTTTATACCGTGATTGTTGGTAGATAGAGATGATTGAATGTTGTATGGCATCGTATTATGAGTATGTATGTATGTATGACCAATAGAGCGTCACATCAACGACAGCTCATATCTATCATCATCTCTATGATACAACAGTTCAAGTAGACAAGTACTGCTTCTCAACTATTAATAAGTCCCAAAAATAATTAAAAAAAAAAGTAGCGCTTCTATTATTTTATTCCCATTCTCAGTTCTTCTCCCGTGTCCTACTTGGCGGTAACGAATCTCGAGGCAACCCAAAGTATAAATAATGTCAACAGAAAAAATAAATGGTAATAACATTATTTTTATTTTTTTGTAAGAAAGAGTGAGAATTTTAACAAAGGAGGCATGAACATGAACATGGATGATTCATGAAAAAGCGCAAAAGCGAATAACTGCAAGAGAAGAGAAGAGAAGAAAGAAACCCTAGGTTCTGTGTTAGTTTAGTTACTTGTATTCAACGCATCGAATTGTGTGTTTGTGATCGCGATTAGCGTGAAATGTGGTTGGCGACGTTCAATCATCGATGAAGCAATCTCAACGGTGGCAGAGGACTTTGATCCTCTGTCTCCTTTCTCTCTCCGTCGTCACTCCTCTTCTTTTCGTTTCTCGCCGCCTTCAAGTTCTCACTCGCGATGGTAGATACCTCTAACTCTTTACTTCTCTATTTCTCTTCTCTTTTTTCATTCAATTCAATTTTTTCTATTTCAGGTCCAAGAGAGTTTCTTGATGATTTATCCAGTGTTGTAAGTTTCTTCATTTCATACTGTAACATTTTTATTTTCTTAAATGAACTTTCTACCACTTTCAATTCATTTTTATTTGTTTCTTGCAGAAATACAGAACAGATCCTTTAAAGTTAAATGCTATAGAACAGGTAATGCAATATTTTATTACAATTTACCTCATCGTTTGTTCTATACTTAAAATTGAATTTGGGTCATTTTTGCAATTCAGGAAGACTCCGAAGAATTAGAAGAGCCAAAACAAGTTGTTTATAAAGAAAATGATGTTGTTTCAACGATTAGTGATGCTTCTGAAAACAGTAATCATTCTGTGGAGTCTAAAATTGTGGGGACCAGAAATAATTTTTTTGAAAAAAATGGTTTGTATCTCAAGCTGCATTTTTTAATTTTTGTGGTCTACTGAATGCCATTGAAATACTCAACAATGATGTTACTGTCTGATTTTTTTTTAATTGTGATCAAGTTTCAAAACTCGACCATGATGAAACACTTGACCTGGAAGCTCAGCAGAAAATATTGGCCTCCAAGGATGATACACAAGACCAGGAAGCTCTGCATAAAGGATTGTCATCCACGGAGAGAGATCAGGTTTGGATTAATTCTTTTGAATTTTTCCCTTATAAACACGAGGCTGCATGATTGCTATTTTCCTGTTCTAAAAGTTAAAATTTAGCCATTGTCAAAAAAAAAAGGTTAAAATTTAGCAGGCAGCTGGTCCCTAAAGAAAGTTGCAGCGCTCGCTAAAATATAATCTTCTTGTCTGTCAATATCACTTCATTTCTTTAAAACGTTTTCACACTCACATGGAGAATAATTCTATTTCTAGTAAACAAAGAAAAGATATCAAAGTAATTTCAGAAATTAATACATGTTAAAATTTGAGGCTTTTCTTATAATTAGATCCAAAAAAACTCATCTTTTCTTATATATGGGACAAATTGTATTTGTTTTGCATCTCCATGCTTTTAACTAGATTCATAGATCTTTAGTTGGCAGGAAAACGAATTATATATTCAAAGAAATAGTATATATGGAACAAGAGGTTGTATTTGCTTTGCATCTCCATGCTTTTAACCATGCTCATAGATATTTAGTTGGCAGGAAAACAAATTATATATACAAAGAAATAATATTGATTCTAGTTGCCGAACTTTATATGTGTGTGTGTGTGCATGTTCAATTTAAGATTACAAAATAGATTGTGGAGAAACTTATTCGTGTAATCTAATATCAACTTTTCGGAATTGCTTTTATTTTCAGAAGAAATTTAATATAACAGTTACGGACAATCAGATTATACAAACTCGCTCTCAAAGAAAGACAGATGAGAATATTAAACTGAAAGAAAAGCAATCTGGTTTGACAGTAAACCGACACCATCAGATTTCACGTCATCAGTCTCGCAGAGTGACAAATCAGACTGTTATGGAGATTAAGGATCAAATTATTAGAGCCAGAGCATACTTGGGCTTTGCTCCCCCAAACAGCAACTCACACTTGGTGAAGGAGTTGAAGCTAAGAATTAGAGAGATGGAGCGTGCAGTTGGAGAAGCTACCAAAGATTCAGATCTTTCAAGGAGGTAAAGTATTCTCAGTAATTTTTGTTCAGCAATTACTACTTGTATTTGTTATATACGATGTACAAGTCTGTAGAGAAAACTTTACCAATGCTTTGGTCTTTTCATATCCCCTGTGCTGATTAAAGCAAACAATGTACAAATTTCAGTTCAGTATAAGAAATTAGAATTGGAGTGATAAAAACTTAAACTTTTTCTCATAAGTTCAAATTCCAATCTGTGAAAATATAGTGTGGTCTTTCAGTACAAAATTAATGATGGAGAGAACATTCTTGTTGAATTTTTGTAACATAAGATGTTAAAAGAATATGGGGGTATTTTCAATCTGAAAACAAGTGAAGTTCACAGTGCTTTGCAGAAAATGAGACACATGGAGGCTTCACTGTCTAAAGCCAACCGTGCTTACCCAGACTGCACTGCTATGGCTGCTAAGCTCCGTGCGATGAATCATAATGCTGAAGAACAAGTTCGTTCTCAGCAACTTGAAGTAACACATCTTGCTCATCTTGCTGCAAGGACCACCCCAAAAGGTCTTCACTGTCTTTCTATGCAACTAACTGCCGATTACTTTGCCCTGAGCCTTGAGGAGAGAAAGCTGCCAAATGAAAATAAGATTCATGATACGGAACTTTATCATTATGCCGTCTTCTCTGACAATGTTCTGGCATGTGGAGTGGTTGTTAACTCCACTGTGTCTACTGCCAAGGTAATTGTTGATGCCTTTTTTAAAAAATATTTCAATTTTGTTTCTTTCTTTTGATTCAGTTGTTTTGTGAAAAAGGAAACGATCCTAGCAAATTCAATGTTAGTTAATTTAGCTATCAAGTTATTTTCAAGTTTGTGCCCTAGTGGTTTGCTTTGGACAAGTGATGGCCCTCAAGTCCCCTAGTAGTTTCTTCACGGTTATTCTTTATGATTGAAGTGGGTGATTATAAGACGAGGTGGTGAGAATTGAGAATGAACAATTCAACTTGATCTCCTTTTTATCCTTCATTGACCATGGATGCATTTTAGTTGGCATTCCATTTTTATCTATTTTGCGTGCAATTTTAAGTTTACCTCTCTACAGCTTCGAGAGAAGAATTATCTTAGATTTTTCAGTTTTAGTTGCTGTAGAGTGCAAAAAAAGAATCTTACTTGCACAATCAAGCAATCAAACCAGTAAGAGCACAAAAAAATGTACAATCATCTTCCATAATGAAATATCTGAGCATCTCTAATAAAACATTTTCCCTCCATCAAGCAATCAAACAAGTAAAAGTGCAAGACCTCAGACTTATATCTTCCATAATGAAATATCTGAGCATCTCTAATAAACATCCTTCATAATGGAAATGTCTGAGCATCTCTAATAAAACATATTCCCTCTGATTTTGATTACAAGCAAAAGTACTTAATCTCAGACTTATTAAAAATTTAGTTAAACGCATTTAATCTTCTTGATCTCATAAAAAAACGTGCATTCTCAAAAGTGTCATTCATAGGAACTTGTTCCATGAGAATAAGAGTCGTTGGAAAATAAAATTTGTACTTATTTAGGGTATTTTAGAATGGCATCATTTAATATAGTGAGTTTAATTAAATGTGCTTATATTTGAGACCACCAAATATAAGTATTTATTCCCTATATTCAAGACCATATGAAATAATCTTTGAGGTACCTCCTTTCTTTTTTGACATTTAACACTTTCTCAATTTCTCTACTGCTCTTGAAGAACTATCTTATAACTATTGTTACACTAAATTTACATAAGTGTCTAAATTTTAGCAAATACAAGAGACACAAGATTGGAAAGCTATATTAGATCTACTTAGAAGTATTAAGTCCGTATATATAGTGGCAAGAAAGCTTGACAATGACTTTTAAATTGCAGGAACAGGAAAAACATGTTTTTCATATAGTGACAAATTCACTCAACTTTCCTGCAATCTCAATGTGGTTCTTATTAAACCCTCCTGGAAAAGCCACCGTCCACGTACAAAACATAGACAATTTTGAATGGCTGTCCAAGTACAATACATTCAAGAAACAAAATTCCAGTGATCCGAGATTTACTTCTGAATTGAACTACCTCCGTTTCTACCTGCCAGATATCTTCCCCACTCTAAATAAGATTTTGCTTTTTGATCATGATGTGGTGGTGCAACAAGATCTTAGCACACTATGGAATATTAACATGAATAGAAAAGTAATTGCAGGAGTTGGGACTTGTCAGGAAGGTGAAACTTCATTTCGCAGGATGGATATGTTCATAAACTTCTCAGATCCTTACATTGCAAAGAGGTTTGATGTCAATGCTTGCACATGGGCGTTTGGGATGAACTTGTTTGATTTGCAGCAATGGAGGCGACATAATTTAACTGGTGTATATCACAAATATTTGCAAAGGGTATGCTTAAATAAAACATTATGATATGCTTTTGGTTCTTTTCTCTATGTTTGGAGTAACTAGTTTATACCTGTCCCCAAAATATCTGGGTGGGTCCTAGCATTGGTTAAGTAATTTAGACTTTAAAGTTTAAACAACCTTTTTTTTAATGCTTTCACTGTTTCTTGTTAAAGAATAAAATTTAAAGGTGGCTCTCTGTAATTAAAAGTAAGAAATAAGAAATGAAAATAGAAAGGAAAAAAATCTGAAACCAAACAGCCACTTAGATCTGTTATCCAAAGCTATGTTTTGGCATCTCTAATTTTGATTCTAATGGGGAATGTGTCAAAGTTACTGTGATAGAGCTGAAATGCATATTTTATGAAGTTCTGATGCAATGCTAATCTAATGTGAATTTCTCTGTGTGATTAATTGCAGGGTTCCAATATGCCATTGTTTAACACTGGCAGCCTGCCATTAGGCTGGCTCACCTTCTATAACAAGATTATGATTTTGGACAGACGGTGGCACATTCTTGGCCTTGGTTATGACTCGGGCATCGATACAAATAAGATTGAGCAGGCTGCTGTTATACACTACGATGGAATCAGGAAGCCATGGATGGATATTGGGCTGGGAAGATACAAGAGTTATTGGTCAAAATTTATGAAGTCCGACCACCCTCTTCTGCGACGTTGCAATATCCAGGCGTAGCTCAACATCTAAAATTACTCTACCTGGCTGGTCCTGTTTGACTAGTTTGTTGGCACATTGATTGCCTGCATATGCTTTAGTCGATTCTTTCTTGTTCTTGGCAATTCTTGTTGTAAAGCCCTTCATAGGTTGCAGAATTTTCGTACACACATTCTTTTAGAAAATTAGCTATTTGTATTAGTGGCACAAAAGATGAAATAAGACATACAGTAGACATTTTAGATGAGATGAACATTCATTGTTGTGTAAATAATGCATTCCCATGCTCTATTACAGGTTATGCCACCACAGTTTGCCATTAGTTTATGCCAATTTCGCATGGACTTGATGTCGAAGTTATGTTTTACTTTGGAGGACAGATTTGCACAAATATTGAAATTATTGCTATCATTTCAATTGTAGAGTCAATGAATGATGCTTGGTGCTCGTTTTTCCTGTTACATGAAGCTAGAAAGTAGTGGGTATTCAAGTATTGTCCGTGTAATGTTAATTATATTTAGGAATACTTTTTAAGTTTTTTACATATAATTTTAGTAGGAATATTGTCACCATCATATTATTTTCACGAAATACTCACAAACTTCAAACCAATTACTTTTTCTGTCAAATTAATCATTACGAAATATCTCATTTGTGGAGAATGATACTCAGTGTTCAGAAACTTACTGTTTACTGTCTTATAGTTATAAGGCTGGGGAGTGATAGGGAGGCAAAGGTTGTGCAAGTGATGCATTATTGGGCACCACACATATTATGTGACACGTGGATAAAATTCATTGGGTATTTGCAGATATGGATATCTAACATCGTTACAACGTGTTTCATTTTTCATTCTATCCACGCTGTGTGGTGCATAGGTTGACAATGCACCAATGCTAATAACTAATATTACAACATATTGCCCATTTGTCTGAAATAAGCAAGAGTCTGCCTATCCATACTCTGAAACCTGAATCGACATTCAAGGAAAATGGCAACCATTATTGCTGGCACCTCAACATCTTCAATCATCCGCACAGGTTTTGTGCACAAGCAACCTCTTGGAGTCTCATCCCAGACCATTGTTGGTAAGTTTTTCCTAGTGAATCAACCAACAATTTCATTTTCATCAAACAAAATGACATAACAATTCATTTATTTCAAACATAATTGCATAGGATTGCCATCAATAGCAAAGGTGGGAAGAGTGAGGTGTTCCATTGAGGGAAAGCCTGCTGTGCAAGGAAGCAGCTCAAACATAGGAATGGGAGCATCCTTGATAGCAGCTATCTCTGCTGCAACCTTTTCAAGCCCAGCAGCCATGGCTTTGGTAGATGAGAGAATGAGCACTGAAGGAACTGGCCTTCCCTTTGGACTTAGCAACAACCTTCTTGGTTGGATCTTGTTTGGTGTCTTTGGTCTTATATGGACTCTCTATTTTATCTACGCTTCCTCCCTTGATGAGGATGAAGATTCTGGATTGTCTTTGTAAAACCCTAGAAGGATATGCACCTTAGAAATTGCACAGTTCAATCCTTTTTTGTTGTATTAAAAAACTACTACTTGTGTATTTATTCTGATTTCTCTTTTCTGGTACTTTCAAATAGCTAATTCTTTCTTTGTTATGGATTACTCACATGATGTATCAAATCAATTTGAATACATTTTCATGTTGAAAATTTTACTTCTATGAAAATTGTAGTAGAGAAAATCAAACTATTCTCCCTATATGGCAAGGAAGGAGATTGGTGGCTTCATGGAAGATCAAAATTAAACAAATCCTTACATCTAAGTTGTAAAAAAACTTAATTAGTGTCAACTTAGCAACGAACAACCTGGTTTCAATTATTCAGTCTTTGTATGCTTTATTATACTTGCACATGCCAAATTCTTATGAGTGATTCCCTAAGCACAGCTTAGAAAATGTGATTGCTATTTAAGCATCGGTGCTTAGAAGCACTCATAATTATATTTGTTCCATCAAATGATAATCAAAGAGTGTAGTACTTATCTTATGGGTGGGTATGTAGGCCATATATAGTGTCAAAATTATGTTAAAATGTCGATGAAATATTAGGATGTCAATGTACGAGTGAGATTCACTTAGGATTCTCAAAATGTAAAAATACAGGGTGTTAGACTTGGATTAAAGATGCTTTTAAACACTCTTCTTTGTGAGCGCCAATCTTTCATACACTGAGCTACAAATGCAAGTATGATTGTGTGTGTTCCAAACATTGTAGGTTGTCACATTTACCTGTGCTGACTTCCTAATTAAAAACGGAGTAAGAGAGTAGAGAAATGATATTGATCTTGTAAAAACAAAAATCAACCTCAGGAGAGGGTGGAGGTGGTAGATCTCTAGCGAACTGCAGTGGCGGTGTTGGACCGTAGGAGAGGTACCATCAAAAGGCACTCTGAATGCGTCAGTCTAAACATAATATAGTTAAATGAGGAGTGAAATAAGAGATACCTTGATTAGACAAACTTCGATCTTTATATAAGAAGTGAGAGAGGCTATTTCATTGCCCTTATGGGTCAACTTTCATTTGGTAAGCCTAACATCCTAAATGTAATCAGTCCCTCCTATTTATACATAATCAGCTATCCTTGACTAAGAAATTTTGGTAGGGAAAACAACCCCCAAACGTCGAGCACAAAGGGTGAAGACGCTCTTAATGATCGAGCGGGAAAACAATTTGATGCTGAACATACATAAAGATCGAAGAGGTCACAAAAGTTGTATCATTTCTTAGGAAGTATGAAATTAATATTGTTCCTCTAAGATGACTATATTGTATATTCCTAAAAGAGGTTGAATTCACCGTAATGTTGTTTTTAGCAAAATTCACTATAATGTTGATCAAATCACTTTTGACTGTTTGAGCATATTATAATTGCATTAATTCATAGTGTTAATATTAGTACATTGGATATGCTACATGAGCTTATAGTAAGTTTAGTTTAGTAACAACATTGGATATACCATCTTAACGCCAAATGACCGAGTTTTTAAGCAGAATTCTCAGCTGCATAATTATGCAGGCTATGCAACAATTACCACCCAATGCTCACAAGAATTTGCTTGATTAAATTAAGAGCACCACTTTGTATCTCCAAACCAAGTCTGACTTTAATTTACACCCCATTTCACAATCAACCTTCACTGTTGCAACCATTAAGTTTCGCAAAAATAAGTGGGATGACCTAATGCACCAAGACCAAGCCAAACATAGACTAGACATGTCAAAATCAATATAACACCAATCCCACCACAGTCTGGTCGATACACACACCTCACAACAATACCAACCCCAAACTCCCCTTTTCCAAGAAACAAACTTCTAAACCAAGTCTCTTATCATAACAAAATGCACTCTACTCCTACAATTTACCCTCTATACCCCAAACAAAGCAATGGATTTGATATCCATTGAGCATCTGAATAAGTTTATCTCAGAACTTTATGATAAGGTCAGTTCCAAGACATAAATTTTAGTTGCTCAACAATTGTTGGTATCAAAATGACTTGTCCTAGCTAAAAAACTCTTTAATTTCTTGTTTCTTATATTACTCAAACACAAGAAAACCATAGCGTGGAACGACATGATGCACAACTTGGGATAGGTATTGTATGATATATTTAAAAATATCTACGGGTATGACACAACAATATCATGAAAACTGCGATCGGTTATTATTTTCCATCACCACTCATTCCTGTATTCTAAGTTCTAACAAACATAGAAAAGATTTCTCTCTGAATTACATTTGTAAACACTAAAATTTATTGCACTTTTTTTGTCACTAATACTATATAGTAGCATAGCGAACTCAGCTTCAGAGAAGATTCACGTGCACCCAAAATTACAGTATGTTACCACCACTCTATATAATAATATATATCATTATCAGTTTATGACATGGATCCATTCAATCAACTAGCTTTTATTTATTAGATGAAGAGATGAGTCCTATCTGGGAGAGATGAGGCTCAATGTCTTCATGATGAGTATCAGCAAGTTGTGGGCGTTGAGCCAGCACCCAACGTCCATCTTCAGTCTTCACCATATTCCTATTCAAATCTTGCCTCCAATTTGGTGGCACAGAGTGCTCATCTTTCACAAAGTCACAGGCCTTATTCACCAAAGCAATGTCCCTATCAGTTGTTGCTTCATATCCACGGTTGCTCCCATGGTACCTGCTCATCATCAAAGTTTATTAATCTTTTTAGAATGATAAATTTAATAGTTAAGTAATAGTCACAATCTTTTTATGTGACTTTTATGTAAAAAATCAAAGACAGTGACCGTGAAGTGGATAGGTCGGAATGGAGGTCTCTTTGTGGTCCTTTTTTTTGACACTATACATTTCTGGTCCTAATCATGTTAAAAAACCAGCCACTAGACATGAATGTTATAATGTTATAAGGACAATGTTATCAAGACCCATGTTATAATGTTAAATGAATTTTGACCGTGAAGTGTTATAATGTTAAAAAAGAACATGAATTTTTTCAATTCTACTGGTTCACTCAACCACTAGACGCCATAAATAACGAAAAAAACATTTGTTCGGTTTTGAATTAGGATAGGATTGTTGACGGACAACTGGCCCTTTTATGTGCAATGATAGGTACACACTGCATCTCTTTCTACCATTCTCTAAAATTTAAATTAATCAAATATATGGTTTGTGTGACCACGTTTTTTTAGTTACGTGACCACTATTTATTTGATTAACTAAAAAAAGTGGTCACGCGCATTTTAGTTGCGTAACCACATTTTTCAGCTTCTAAATGCTGAAAAAATTGTGGTCATGCAACTGAAAAAATGTGGTCACACAGACCATATATTTGGTTAGCTTAAATTTTCTAAAATGGTATAAATAGGTGTACACATTAAGGGTGTCTATCAATCTTTATTCCTTTTATGTGCTTTATGCTCTAAACTTTGTAATCATTATTGAGATTGAGAACCCCGTAATCTTTTTGCTTATAAAATAAAAAATGCCTCGATAATTTGTTTTAAAAAAGAAAAAGATTGTATTTGTACCCCCTTATTTAAATTTTTTTAGTTTGAATTTATTTAAAAAAAGAAAAAAATTGTAATAAAATTTAGATTGTTCGATCTTTCAACAGCTCATTGGTTAGGGCTTACTACTCAGGGGTCAAATTTTTAACCGAAGAAAGAATAAAAAGAGTGATTCCAAATATAAAAATGGGGTAGTGTTGGCATAAATTAATTTTTTTACCTTGTATTTCTATCTTGAAAAATAATACTCTCTCCGATTCATTTTAATTGTGACGTTAACATTTTTTCTTTGTCTCAATTTGTCACTTTAGAATATCAATGCAATATTTAAATCAGGCATGAATAGGTCATATTAGACCAAACTTTTCATAGATTTGAGTCTAGCTTATTGTCTTCCGTAAACCTTTTTTGTTGGTCTGACCTATTTAAAAGTCTGATCTGACCTGAAAGCCTATTTACAAGCTTATTTCTTATTAAAGTCATTAAATCATAGTTTTAAAACTCGGCTCGGACCGGTCGGACCGTGAACCGGTGGGTAGGCCGGTTCGAGCCAACATTTGGATCGGTCATGCAGTTGACTCGGCCGGAACCGGTCAAAACCGGTAAAAATCGGTGACTCGGCCGAGTTTTTGGTCTGACCGGTTCTCTATTTTTTTATTTTTTTTTGCTTTTAGCTTTACAAAAACGACGTCATTTTGGATTTTTCAATTAAAAAAAAAGAAAAAACTGGAATTAG
>Ga0228710_1003432_pt1 | contig 25202 bp, 15 predicted proteins | sample MedpolnodulmetaG_FD_177995 | JGI IMG/M metagenome (GOLD analysis project Ga0228710, IMG submission 177995) | Root nodule microbial communities from Medicago polymorpha collected in Santa Monica, California, United States - pink nodules | ecosystem: Host-associated > Plants > Roots > Nodule...
TCTTTTGTTTTTTCAAAATTTTCAGAATCTGATTACGGTCCTTTGCCGGCATCCTAGCAATTTTTTTCATAAAACCAACTGAGTTGTGTACAGCGTTTACCTGCTTTTTCTTTGACCTAACGGTACCTGGTGAAGAAACAGACTTGTCGTTAACATGTTCCGCCTGCTTGGATTTGCGGTCATCACAAGTGGATGAGAAGACGACACCTCCTTCCGAAATAGGTGTCTGTTGCGGCAGTCAGTCTAAACTCCATGGCCCCTTTGTAGAGGCTGCCGACGTCCTTGCCGCTTGGTTCAATTTGTGGATGCTTGCACATTGAACAACATCAGTTTTTGGCATTGCCACAGGTTGTACCGGTGAGAGTTGAACCTCAAAAAACTCGGAATTGCATCCCTCCACAATGTTATTCTTCGGTGACGGATGTTGAGAATTCAGAGAAACATCCTTCTTACTTTCATGTTAGCTCCATTCTTTGTGGAAGTCATTTACTAATTCATCCAACTCCCACTCACCTTGTACCTCTTCCAAACCTACGTCTTCATCTGGAAAACAAGACGCTTCCGGTAAAGAGTCAGCCCCCGTCATAAAAGCGTCCTTCCCAAACTGGCAACCTCATTCCTCTACCAATTTAATGGCATACGTCCTCCCATCAATGACACATTTAGTTGTCTTATTTAAAATCTCCAAATCTGACGTTGAAACAAGAATGCGTGCAAAATCCAAGCGAGTCTTATCGACCGTACATTTGTCGGCGTGAATAAATCTCTCATTACCGGAAACACATAAACGGAAGAAATTCTTGTTCCATGCATGAACTGGAGTTCCATATACTCGCAACCAGGCCCCTCGTTCATATCGAACCTCCTCCACCGACCACTTAAGAGCGCTTGAAAAAAGCATGGAGAAAAAATCAATTGCCTCATGAAACACCTGCCAAATATTTTCTTCCCAGAGCAGTTAAGAAACACCTTATCCCCCCCCCCCATGGGAGTGACCGTGACATACGGGAAACCAGCATCTACAATGCGTTGCTGAAGTGCCACTACGGAGTCCCCGACGTGTACCGTAACAATCATTCCTGAGGTTGCCCACTTCCTATCCTCAACATCGGAGTTGTACACCGGAACAAAATGGAAAGGAGCGTCGCTATGAACTACAACAGCAGCAGCGTGTGCCAACTCCTTCTCCTTACCCTTCTCGTGTTGCTGAGTCATCCTACCACCTGTTGCCTCCCCCACTACCACCGTCCCGTCGTTCCCTCTCCCCTCCTCCCTCGACGCTGCTGTCGCGCCTCCGTCCCCATCAAACGCCTTCCCAACCTTCAATTTCTTTCCTCCGCCACCTACCGACACTTCCACCTTTCCAATTTGAACCATACTTTGTCCACCGCGTTGTTTCTCCAATGCCGTCTTTGCCAACGTGAATGCCTTGTCTCCCTCTTCTTTCCGAGCCCGTAAATGCCTAACCCCCACCGGCTCCGTCCTCACAGCGTCCTTCCGTATAAAAGCCACGGAATCATAACGTTCGAATCGGTCATACCGAGCCTCTCTAGCCCAAACCCTATGTTCCCCAATCCACACATTATTAAGAGCCTGTGAGAGTTTAATCTTGTTTTTCACATTTACGTACCTAACAAACACAAATTCCTGCCCTCTAACATTACGGTGACGAGCCACGAAAACGTCGAAAAGAATACCGCATACTTCAAAAGCTTGACGTAATCGAAACAATGGTAAATTTTCCGGAAAATTCGTAACGTAAAAAGAAGCTTTGTAACCTGGATGATTGGCAGACTCCACCGCACCATGCCATTCTGAGGATGCGATACGACCTCCGACTTTGTTGGAGAAGCTGCCTGCGCCGTTCCATCCCATGCCATCTTCCGCAGACCTACCGCGTTGTTCTCCCAGAAACCCGCGTCCAGAAACCTGCAACCCTGCTTGTCTGTTACCCGTCGCCGTCCGTCGGTAATCAGCTGTACCGTCTGACCTGTCCCGTCCTCTGTGTTCCTGTTCCGTCGCTTTCCTCTTCCTCGACCTCGCCGCAGTCCAAAAACCCTTATCCCCCCCGATATCTGCCACCCTGGCTCGACCCCAAACCCCCCCATGATGACTCTCTGTCGGAAAATAGCACCGGCGCGATTGCCTGAAGCTAGCCCTAGGACTCCCGCCTCTCAGTCGCTTTGAACCTCTCATCGCTCTGTTGTTTTCTTTTTTTAAAAAGGAATATTAATAATAACCAGTCTTGCCCATGACGCAATATTAACCCTACATTTAACCTAATTTTTTGCGTGTACTATATTAACCCTAGATTTAATTTATGCAAAATGTCATCTCTTATTTCTAAATGTTAACCGGTGACACAATATTAACCTTAGATTTAACCTAATTTTTCGCGTAACTTTACTATATTAACCCTAGATTTAATTTATGCAAAATGTCATCGCTTATTTTTAAATGTTAACCCGTGACGCAATATTAACCTTAAATTTAACCTAATTTTTTCGCGTGACTTTGCTATATTAATCCTAGATTTAATTTATGCAGAATGTCATCTCTTATTTCTAAATGTTAACCTGTGACGCAATATTAACCCTAGATTTGACCTAATTTTTTCGCATGACTTTATTATATTAACCCTAGATTTAATTTATGCAAAATGTCATCTCTTATTTTTAAATGTTAACCCGTGACGCAATATTAACTTTAAATTTAACCTAATTTTTTCGCGTGACTTTGCTATATTAATCCTAGATTTAATTTATGCAAAATGTCATCTCTTATTTCTAAATGTTAACCTGTGACGCAATATTAACCCTAGATTTAACCTAATTTTTTCGTGTGACTTTGCTATATTAATCCAGATTTAATTTATGCAAAATGTCATCTCTTATTTCTAAATGTTAACCTATGACGCAATATTAACCCTAGATTTAACCTAATTTTTTCGCGTGACTTTACTATATTAACCCTAGATTTAATTTATGCAAAATGTCATCTCTAATTTTAACCTAATTTTCCCCTTCACACTTCCGCACTTAATGTTTATCGAAAGTATAAAATAAAATTATGTTCCTAATTATAAGCTGTATTTTTGGAAAGGAAAAACTGTTAACCCATCTCCCTATACTTAACCTAATCTCTTACTTATAAATGTTAACCCGTCTCGCTATACTTAACATATTACGTTACATAACTTATAAATGTTAATCTGTCTCACTATACTTAACTTAATTTTAACCTAATCTTTCCCTCACACTTTTGCATTTAATGTTTATCTAAAGTAAAATAAAATTATGTTCCTAATTATATGCTGTTTTTTTGGAAAGGAATAACTGTTAACCCGTCTCGCTATACTTAACCTAATCTCTTACTTATAAATGTTAATCCATCTTGCTATACTTAACCTATTATGTTACATTACGGTATCAAGGACGATGTCATGGAAAATTATGTTATGGTACAGTACCAACGTCTATGCTTCTTAAAATTATGAAATACTATATGACAATCATAGCATTCATCTAAACTATTTTGTTACCATTACCGTCAAATATTACCTTCTATATGACCCGTGCGTTAGCACGGGTCGATGGTCTAGTTGCCAACAAAAACCGTACGTGTTTCTTCTCATAAGATATTCAGCTGAAGAAACACGTACGACAAGGTTTTTATTGGCAACTAGACAAGCATCGATATATACAATTATGTTTCGCTATATACAATCCATCCATTGAGCAATAGTTGAATCACAATCAATACATCATCATCAAATGGCAGAAGCACGTTCTAATGAATCGCTTAAAATCACAAACGAAAATGAGTTCACTGACAAGGAAGCTGCTGAGCAACTTATTCAGCTCATGAGCGATGAAGTTAGGATCAGTAGCAGCAACAACCGCAAGAGGAATATGATTACATTGGAAGGAGGATTGGAGTTGGTTGATGAAGCAATAACTAATATTGAATATCATCAGCCAGAGAATTATCAATATGAGATGAAGATATTTCGATCTCTTAATGCTGTTTACATGGAGACTGCCCCCAAATGTTGCAGAAACAGTATTAACCGCAAGAGGAATATGACAACATTGGAGGAAGAAAAGGCTGATAAAAGAATAATTAGCAGCTCCATAACTAGGATTGAATCATCTCAGGCAAATAATCATCAAGAGATGAAGAAATATAGACCTCTTGTGGATATACACAAGGTGACTACTGACTACACCCATTAGCATCAAAAGGGACAAAAAAAACAAAACCCTAAACAAGGGTAGGTGAACGTCTTGATGCTTGTGTTGGTAATAATATCTTCTCAGCACTAGATTTTCTAGCTAGCTTTGTTAATTAATTTTTAGTTCCATTGTTGAATTAAATCTAAATATCTTGATAAGTCAATATCTATGTATTAACAATCATCATTATCAATTTTTATTTAGGGATCAATCGAGCTCTTTCGTTTCACTTTTAATCGAGGAGATTATTTGTTTTGGTTTTCATAAAGGGTTTTGTTTTCTCGCCATTTCCCGCATTCAATGGTGTGTGTGTGTGGAGTCAGGGCCGTTCCTAGAATTTTACGGACCTTAGGCATAATATGAAGAAAAAAAAGGGCCCTTTGCATTACATCATAGATTTTTTCTTCTGATAAACGATGAATGAGACATGTATTAGTTATAGTGGTTGACATCCGAGCTATGCTAGCACCCCAAGTCACTATAATACGGTATTTTGACATCCCAGCTATGCTGGCACCCTAAAATATCGTGTGTCGAATACACCTCATTTCATTTTATTTTTTTTTCGCTTTTCAATACTAGATAAATGTTTTTTTAGCATCATCTTAAAATAAATCAGATACGATCAATAGAAACCAATACAAACAAAAAAAACCATAGAAGTAAGTGACGTAGAGAACAGTAACACAGACTGAAGTTTAAGCACCTGAAAATAAAAGCACAACAAAAAAAAGAAATATATCAACACTTAAATCAAGAATTGAATTGGAGAGAATCAAATACAAAAATCAAAACATAAATCATGTGTACCGTAGTCTATGGGTACAAACAATTAATTGAAAAAAATATCAAAAATTGATATTCACGTGTACTGTGTCTTTGTGTATAGTACTTGAACTCTTGAAGCATAAATCATGCTATATGCTTTTGGTGTACAAATCATGCTATATGCAAAAATCAATAATTCAATTGGAAAAGGCATAAAACATTCAATTAAAAATTTAGAATTCAACACCTAAAGCAATTAGAGAATTGAAACAATCATTATCAAAGAGAATTGGAATAAGAAAAAAAATTGAAACAATCATCATCAAAGAGAATTGGAATAAGAAAAAAAAATATATAAACCTAAAACAATTCACCTGAGAGAGAGAGAACGACTGAATTTTGGAACCTTTTGGTTTTTCGTTTTAGGTTTCTTTTTTCATCTGTCTTTCTAATTGATCAAAACAAGTTTTTGTTGGTGTGTTATTAATAGCTGGGCCTTTCCACGTTTTTTTCCTCTTTATTGGGCCTTTCCACGTTGTTTTCTGTTTTTTACATGCTGGGCTGAGAAAGGATTCTGATTTGGGCCTGGTAATACGGATAACTATACGCACCCCACTTTTTTTATTAGTTTTGAAATACACACCCCCTATAAAAAAATTGGGCCCCCTACGGGCAAGGGCCCTAGGCCGTCGCACTCCCGGCCTATGCCCAGGGCTGGTGGAGGATATATCTCGAGCAATTAGAAACAATGCAATCACACATATGATATACATGTTTGTTTCATAACAAATTCAAGAAACATAAAGTATCAATCATGGAAGCTTTTATTTAGTTTTTAGATTTGTGCTATTATCTTATGCAATGTGTGTGTTTGAATTTTCATCACTTTGTATAAGGGTGGAAGTATAGCCTCTATAAATTGTTGTTCTCGCAATCACAATTACAATCACAATATAAAAGTTTTAGGGATTTGTGTGACGGCGTCCTCATTACAATCACAATTGAGCTCACATTGATAACATTTGTTCTTATTTTACCATTGTATAAACATCAAGGTTCACGATACATCACAATTACTAGAATTTAGAATTATGGTTGGTATATCCATGGGCAGATCCCTTCATGGGCTGGGGTGGGCCACGGCCCACTCACAAAAATAAAAAAAATTAACATTTGTGTGTTTATTTTGCGAAATTTTAAACAATTTTTTTGCGGTTTTAGTGTTCGACTGATCTAAATCCTCACTAATTGATGTAATGTTCGACTGATCTAAAACTCATAAAATCCTCACTAATTGATTTTAAACAATTTTTCAACGGTTCTAAAATTGACATGTGATTTTTGTCATGCTTATACCTTGTTGGGTAGCGGAGGTTTATAGACCTTCTAATTTTTTGTGGTTTCAAATCTCTTTTATATTGTCTTGTCAACTAAAAAAAATCGTAATTTATAGCAGTAGTAAACTATGTAATTTATTTTTTAAAAGTACACGATATTTTTAATCAAACTTTTAATTGTCTACCCAAACTATTTTTTCTGGCTCAGCCACCAGGCATATCCTTGTACTCCTTTTGATATATTTACCTATAAGATTCTTCAAAATGGAGGAAAGGGAGTGGAGAGACGTGAAATGAGGAAGGGGGTTAAGGTGGGCTGAAAGGGAGTATTACACAATAAGGTAAATACTTCTATGGAGTAAAGAGGGTCAACAACAACAACGGTATTACAATTGTTACTACGTTCTACTCACTACTTAGGTACTAGACCCTCTCTATAAATATAGGAAAATAATTGGTGGATATCTCATGTCGAGCATGCTAAAAAGTCTTGTAAGGTCACAACTCTTTGATCAAACTATTTACAAGTGCATAAATACTTGAATAAAGTAGAAAGAGAAAAGAACTAGTAATTAATATGTATTTTTCAAATAATTAAATCATATATTTATGTTTGTGAGTGTGCCTAAATAATGTGTATAGATAGTTTTGCTCATGTAAGTATTTTCTGATGTATACACTTGAGAGAAAAAGAGATAAAATAAAATGGGGCATTATCTTATCAATGACACTTGAATCTTATCAAATTTTACATTTTAGTCTTGAAAAACTAATCAGTTATTTTATTTTATCACAATATATTATTGGGGCATTATCTTCTCATTTTTTTAAAAAAAAATATAAAGAAAGAAGATAAAAAGAATACAATATTATATTGTTGCACGAGTCAATTTTATTTATTACTTTTATAGTTAAACATCAAAAATTGACTTGTAATAATTTTTTTAAATTTCTGCTAATATGAAAAACAAATTCACTTCAATTAATAGAATTTCTAAATTACAAGTACAACTCGAAAGAATAATTACACTTTGATATTAACTAAAAGTAATAATATATATTTTCAACCAAATACATATCATATCCGCATATATCATATAATTTAATAATAGAAGAGATCTTATACAATGTATTAATTATTTTGAAGATGTTTGCTTGGTTGAAGAGCTATGTATTTTTCAAGGGGTATAGCAATAGATGTAATTTAATGCAGTTCATGGTTCCTAACAAAAAAATTAATTTCAAATTGAAGAAGTGTTGGAAGGAAATACATAATTAGGTTTAGCACTTAGCAATTAATGCGAATCATTTGGAGGGAATTTTCTAGGTTTAGTTGTTGCAAACCTAATAAGATTATTTGCATGGAAATTAGGGTATTCTGTTTGTAAACGTATTAAATAAGTGTACAACAACTTGTCAAAAAAAAAAGTCTACAAAAACAATAGATATATACAAACGATGACACAACAGATAGGAATGAAAAGTTCATCAGCGAGAGAAATATTAAGGATTGCTACATTTTAGATGGAATTTGTTAGGTTAAATTGCTGCTAACCTAATGCAAAATTTTAAAGGAAAATTATTAGATTAAGTTGGTGTAGACCTAATAAAATTAATAAATAAGGGTATCTAATAAATAGGTTGAAAAAAGAAAATCTGAAACACTCGACAATAATGATGGATTGGTTTGGAAGAACGGTTAATAATGTGTTATTTTGTTTGTATATATTGTTATAAAAGAAATATTGAAGGGAGAAAATTTTATTAATCAAAGTGACATCCTTATTTATTAATTTTATTAGGTTCGTAGCTACTTAATCTAATAATTTCCCTTTAAATGCTGCATTAGGTTAGCAGCAATTTAACCTTACAAATTCCATCTAAAATGCAGCGCACCAATTTAACCTAACAAATATCATATATTTTGATATTTTGATTTTTGCAAATGGAAGGACGTGGCCTTACAACCTTCCTCTCATACCACTACTTTACTGGTATTCTAATTTAACATGCATTTTATCAATATGCATATTTTTTTGAGAAATGGAATATCCTTTTTGCATTTTTTGTTTTTAGTTTGAGATGTTTACACCAATTTTGCCAGTCTTCCTTTTACAGCAAAGTAGCAATGCCCATTATTTAAGAGACTCAACATCAAAATTGGAATGAAGATAGTCAATGGATTCTATATTATGTATCTTTTTTTTTAATCGTATTCTACTGTTGTTGTTTTTTTGTTGAAAAATTTAATCGCATTCTAATTGATAACTAAATAAAACTAATCCCCTTAAATGCTAACTCTTGGAGCATAAAGGATGAGCAGGAAAGAAACAATAAGTGCAATGAAGTAGTAATTTATGTTAATTTTTCTTTTAGATTTTTCTATTCTATTTTATTTTTGAATCATGTATTTGCTTTTTGTTTTGCTAATTTTTTTCTTTGTTTTAATTAATTTTCTTGCATTCTTTTTGTAGACAGTGCACTTTTGAAAGATATTCACATTGGGTAACATCCATGACTAGGGAAATATGCAAGGTTAAACTTTATATTAGACTGAAAAGACATAATTTACTGATATAAGAGATATCATCAAAGACAATGTATTTGTGTAGGGATCTTATCAAAGAGCCCAAAAGATAATCAATTTAATACTTATATATGACACTTTTAAAAAAAACCGAGTATCGCACGGGTCGAATTCTAATTAATACTCATTTTACCTATATGATCCAGGGAGATATGAACTCTACACCTTGAAGTAATAGGCTAAGCTATTACCATTAAGCTAACACAATAAGTGTGTTATCTTATATATGCATACTTTTACGTAAATTTAAAAATTGTTTTAATTAAAATTTTAAATATACTTTTACTGGCTCATTTACTCATCCAAATTTATAAATTTTGTATAAATACACGAACAGGTTTTCTTTCCTAAAAATCCCACAAGTGAAAAGATAATGGCAAATGATAAATCTGCACAGGCCAATGAAACATCTCTTAAATACAATGGCAAATGATAAAGCTCCGAAGAATGTTGACACGTGTTTGTTGACATTCTGGTTGTGGCTCAAAGGCTTATACAGCTCAGCAACGAATACCCCTTTTCTCAAATTCTAAGTTATTTTGAAGATTTAACACATATTAAACATGATAAATGTTAACAAATGTCCTTAGGACATTGTTTAGTAATTTTAGAGGTAGTGTTAACTTGTGTTTTTAGGACATAAGTTAAGAATTTAAAAATGAAATTAAATTATAAATTTTATTTTGAAAAGATAAGATTTTAAATTTTTAGGATGTTAATGCACAATTTTCAACAAAATATTTTTATCTTTGGTTTCTTAACTTGTGCCTTAAGTTAACATTTCCCTAACTTTAAATAGTAAGTTTCTGTAAAAGTTTATGAAATCAATGCATTGAAAATTGAAGTTTTTGACTTTTTTAAAGAATAATTTCTTTATTGGGAATCTTTAAAGAGTGCCCTTAGGGCACTCGTTAACAAGACTCATTAAACATATAGTTAATTTTGTAAATTGTATGAGTTATATTTTTTCTCTTAACGGAAAAATTATGGCTTATACTTTATATAAAGTTTAAATATGATAATAGCCCTTGCAAATACAGAGGTTTTTGGTTTTAGTCACAATAAAGTTTTTTGTTTTGATGATGATTGTATCTTTGCAAACGAGATTCTATCGGTTTTGGTCATTGATGTCATCAACCGTTATAGTTACAGTCAAATGCATACAACTAGTTAGCATACATGAACAATTTTCACAAAGGAACATTTGAACACATCAACTAATATTCCCCAATCGTTTTGGACGGCGCCGATAACGATTCATTTGGGTATTTGAGGAGATCATAGCCATCAAAGAATGCTTCAACCTGGAGTAAGGAATTGTATAATGTAATTAATAATTACATATTACATATACTAAATAGTAGAGGTAACGCTAGATATAGCAAAACCCACTAACTATTGATGCAATAAATACTAACACACAAGACTTTTATTTATATGGCTAAGCTTTTGCATATTTCTTCGTATTATCCGATGTGGAACATTTTCTCATAATAATTATTATTATTGATAATTTGTTGGGTAGTTTTCATTTGTTTTTGGATTGTTTTGCGTATTTTATTTGAACTGGTTTTTCATCTGATGCTTTCAAACGATATGGTGCAATAAAGTAGCTGCTAGATTTTCAGAATTTCTTTTACTCATTAACATAGATTTAAAAAGTTTTAAAAACCATAGACAGGAACTTAAAAGATGGCGATGACTATGGTGCACCACTTATTTAGGTCTTGCACTGTACAACAACAATCAAGTCTTATCTCACTAAGTAAGGTCAACTACATAGATCAAATTATGTTGTTAAATCTTAAACCATATTCTTGCACTGTACACTCCCCGCCAAATCTATTTTCCTTTCTTCCTCGTCATTTATTCTCGTTTCTTTTTCCTATTTCTAAATTTTATTTTTTGAATAGAGGTGGATGTAGGTTTGAGTTGTATTTCTCCCCTTACATCAATCTCTGTTTTTGCATTGTTTGTTTTGTATTTTATTTTTCTCGAAGAAAAAAAATGGCTTGGAAGATTAGATCTATTGTAAATTGAGTAAGAGGGGAAAGGAGGATGCAAAGTTTTTCTTTTTGTTTTGAAAAAGTGGACGAGAAAAGGAAAAAGATTCATCAGGGAAGATACACCATAAGATATAAGACTTCAAAAATTCATGGTATAGAAATGAAACATCAACTACATAGGAACACTTAGAAAAACTTGCTGCAATAATTTCTATATGAAAAATGTGACAATTTCAATTTTTTTTTTAATTCTAAACAAAGTAAACAAACCTAACTCAACCTGCCTAACTTAAAAGTATAGATAGATGTTTAACAAGAAAAAAGAACTACAAAAGCAAAACTGCAGGAACATGACTGCGACACTGAACGCTTCAAATAATAATACCAAATTAAAAGCAAATCTAACAAATAACTAAGCAGAGAGGCAACCCTCTTCTAACTGAACATATACATGACAACCAACACCCAGGTGATCAGACAGCTGCACCACGGCCTGCATCACGACCACGCCCACGGCCCCTTCCCCTTGCACGACCTCGGCCTGCACATCATCAAATAGAAATTACTAGAGTATCCTTAAGTAACATATAGGACGACAACTAAAAAATGCCAAAATAAGAAGATAACACAAGGGCCAAGCAAATTAACATACGACAAGGAAAACTATTGTGGAATTCAAGTTAAGGAATTTTCTTATGTAGCCTGATTTAATGGAAGCATCATGCATTGCAAATAGAACAGCAAAATATTAGACTGAAGTACAAAGTACACAAATCTATTCGCTATGCCAGCACATAACTGATATTAATCAAATTTGATCTGATAATACAAATGTCATTTACACATAACAACTTATCTATATCTTAAAACCTGAATTTTGGGATCAAATGTGCTTACCACGAGGTGCAGGTGGTGCATCATATTCACCATAGTCATACTGCCCAACTGGCTGGGCACCATAGCCTCGTCCCCGTCCACGAAAAGCATGACCCCATGCACGGCCGCGCCCTCTGCCACCATAGCCACGTCCACCTTCCCAACCATCACCATATTCCATACCCCCATTGTACATTCCTACAAAGAATAGATCGTGTAGTAATGAGATAATTTTTTTATTTTAAAAGTAACGATAAGTGTTCAAGAAAGCATTTCTGATCACTATAATTTTTACTTCATCCGATTACAGTTAAGTAAGCAAAACAAAGTATGAAGCAATACCTCTACCTCTACCCCTGCCCCTTCCACGACCCCTTCCCCTTCCTCGCATCCTTGGTGAGCCTTCTGTTTCAAAATAATAGTTAACTATACATGCATAACAACACATTTTCACTCTTCTGAAATATCAAAAGAAAAAAGACTACTAATTCACCTCCTTCGTCTTCATATTCATTCAAAGGTTTTACTTGATCAGCTGGAAGAGGAGGTTGATATCTGCATAAGGAAATCAGGAAACACAACTTAGAGCTTGCTAACAAAGAATAAAATTTAAAATCAAAATAAAATATCTAAATTTAAAACATAATGCGCAGAAGACAACCATACTTGTAAATCATGACTGGGCCTTAATAATTTACAGAAAACAGAGTTTAATGTTTAATTGAACCAATGCATTAATAGCAGTCAAAAGCAAAACTAAAGGCGCAAAATAATAAACACCACAAAGAGATGAACTACTAGCTAATGAAATCAAAGCCTTCCATCAGCCTACATCAAAGGCAGATAAAATAAGTACAGAGGCATGAATGACATAGTGTTTACCGCACTTTTTGAAGTCAGAGGTCTAACATATTCACTAGTTCTCAGAGTAATTTATGTACACCAAGTTCAAATTACTAGTCAAATGCCAAAGATAACACATTCAAGTAAATCTTTATGAACTTATACACACTCACCTTGTTTCTAAAATTACATAAACAACACTTTGTTCGAAATTAAAAAGACAAACGGGTGTTCACAAAACAAAGAGACGAGTGAAATGGGGGATAGATAAAAAAAAAACTCTGATTTTTAAAAACTCAGAAATTGTGGTTCAATAAAACCTTGGACCTTTCTCATTTCTGATTCAACAAGCTATATAGAGGTTGTAAAAATTATTCAATCAAGATACCCATAGCAAGATAAAATAATATATTTACTTAAGAACAAAGTAAAACCATAGCTGATTTAATATAATTAAGCCAATCTTAACTATATATTTAGCACATTGCCGTGACCCCAAATCTTACAGAAGTAAGACGGCTAGGAAAAAATGCTTAGCAGACTATAGCTGTACTGATTATAAAAACAAATAAACTTTGCACAAGTAGTCATGAAGTTTGTAATTTATGAAACGAACTACTAAGTCAATCTTTTCTTTTTGAAAGGCTACTAAGTCAATCTTGATTAGTGATCAAGTAGTTTGCTTGAAAAATAACTAAGCCTGTTAAGAGATAAGGCATCTAATTAACAAGCATAATTTTGAGATACAGATGTCATGCAATATCATGAAAGTTCATACCCTGTGGAGGATGTATCCAGCTCTTTCTTTGACAACGTAATTGTGATCATTGAAACATGACGAGTAGTCTCCAAACTGAGCAAGTAAAACACAAAACCAAAACAATCACACCCATGCACACATAAATCATTTGACAAGATAGCATAGATGAAACAAAAAGCCATACGGAAGAAGGCCTTCTTCTAGTGGTTCCCATGTGTCAGTTATATCAGTTGATCCAATTTGAGTGTTCTGATGCAGACCAACAATCCTTCTCTGAAACAAGTAGAAAGAGCAGTCACAATAGTAAGACAGAAAAAAATGCCAACCAATTCACTGGATAGAGATATCGACCCCCCACCTTTATTAGCTCAGTAATCATTACAGTCTTATTTATTGCACGTCCCATTGCTTTGACAACAATTTCATCAGATCCTTTCTCCTACAGAAAACACACATGTTGATCAATATTAAAAGTAAAAAAAAATTGCAAAATATTAAATGATTCTAGATAAAAATATTAAAAGTCATGTATCATTGTATAATTATTAAGTAAACATTAACCAACGGAAGAACGAAAATATACAGAGAAAACATGGCTAAAGTGAAAATAAGAAAGTGATGAGGGAGGATATTGGGAAAACCAAGTCCCACATCGACTGAAGATAGTGTCTATTCTAATATGCCATTTTTGTGGAGTTGACTAAGGCCTAAAACCTAACATGGTATCGGATGCTATCTGAGATTCACTGTCGGGCCATCCACCATATTATCCACCTAACACATTAGATTGGATACGAGGGGATTTGTTAAGAAGGAATATCTCCCCCCCAAAACTACATTATAACACTCCTGCAATCGGTCTTTGCTATCGAACAAATATACCTTCACTCTGACAGTCTATTTCTATCTTGGACTCTGTTTTCTCATGATTGTCACCATCACTTCTGTGGCCCTCTCTTTGTTTTCTCTCTCTTGCATCAAATTATTTTTTTTCAAGAAATTCTTTTCACTATTGATTTTGTAAATTCATTGTTACTCTCCTTTTACCAGGCTCTTTACATGATATTGTATTTCTATTCACCCTTGTCTAGGTTTATCGTATTTTCCATGATGCTACTTTTCAATCATATGGTTTTTATAAAAATCATATGGTTTTTATAAAGGTGACCAGTCTTTCTAGACACTACACTCTTTTTTTTATCAAGTCTAGACACTACATTATGAGTCACTCATATGAGATATTATTCATTACCAACATATTTAATAAATATGTTTATAGTTCCTCTAAATATACCAACTTTAAGTTTTAGTCCCTAAAAAAATTCCTTCGATTTTTGGTCCTCTAAATTTTCTGATTTCAATTTTACAAAAGTTCATGTTTCGTGTTCCAAACGACATTTTTTTATGACATATATATAGCTGATACGACCTTAAAATAGCATTAGTTTAATAATTTAACTATTTAATCTTTAGTATTTATTAATTTATTTATAACTTCAAATTAAAGATTAAATTGTTAAATTTAAGTTTAAATGTTAGATTATTAACTAGTGATATTTTATGCTCTTATCAATGATGTGTCAACAAAAGAAGTTGTTTGGAACATGAAACGTAAACATTGGTAAAAAAGCACTAAAGCAGGGACTAAAATTGAAAACAAAAAGTTTAAAGGACCAAAAATCAAAAGAAAAGGGACTAAAATTGAAAGGTGATATATTTAGAGGGAAAACATATTTAAGCCTTTAATTGTTAAGGGGTTATTAAAACTTGAATTTTTTATTTAGGAAAACACTAGTGATGTATCAAATACAGTTTTTCTAGCTACTCAAAAAGCATATAGAACAAAATGTGGAAGTATTAAAAAATCTGAAAACACAAATTTCACTTGGCATTAATCCAATCCAAGCTACTTCAACCAAAGAACCCTCTAAAACACCGACACTGTTTATCAAAGCCGTGGCCAGTATCAGGCACCAACACGGCACCCATGCATGTATTGACATTGAATTATGTGAATTTGTGTTACTAACTTGAAAAAGAGTGGTAGCATAGGTGATATAGTTTCTCATCCTTCCTTGAGTAGTAATGCGGATCTCATTCTCGTTGATTGGGCTATCTGCCTTGGGTTTCTCCACCCTCTGATACCTATCCATCTGAATTAACAAAAACAAAATCAAAATAATGAATTAACGATATAAGCATTAAATTCAAAACATTAATTGAATTAATCTAGGGTTTGAAAGATAAAGAGATAGATGATACCGTTTATGTTGTGGGTTTGGGCAAATACGGGGATATGGAATTGAAATTGAGGGCGAGAAGGTGAACGCGATGATTGCAGAGTGAGAGTGTAATGAATCAGTCTATGAATAGAATGGTGAAGCAGATGAAAAAGGCATCAGAGTAGGGTTATGTGGTCGCGGTCTCATTGCCTATTATACCGCTTAATACATCTGGACCTTCCCAATGGGCGTATGTGGCCCAGCCCACCAATCACAAATCATTCTTCTTTTTTTCAATTTTATAATCTGAATTAATCATATTTATTTTTTATTAATTTGTCTATGGTACTTCCTTATACTTTCAAGACCTCATGGTTATTGTTTAGATCTCATGTTAGATCAGGATAGATAATGGAATGAGACTCAATAAATTGGTCAAGTAGACTAGGAACAACATGGAATCCACAATGACCATCATCGGCGACATACATGACATCTTGAGTAAATAGATGCAATAGATTCATGTGTGGGGGAGTCACGTTGAAATGGATGATAATTTGAACTATTAAGTTGATAAGCTCAAGGAAAGATGGTGAATGCTTATTGACGTTCAAAATGATCACCTTGAATAGAACTACCCCTTCTTTAATGCATATTTTGTATTAACCTATTTTGAAAGTGGACACATTTAAGTCGTTTTCTAGAAAGCAAATTGACGAAATTACTCTTTTATAAGAATCTTCATATTGTAATCAGAATTGTTATATTGATCCTATAATGTATAATCATGTGTTGGAATCCTGAAAAAATCATAGTTCTTTAATGCTTCTGAATGTTTTAGATTATAGAGTATGGGTGTGTTATTTGTAGTTTGGATTATATAATTTAAACACTTTAATACCATATCATAAGAAAAACATTACTACAAGCTTGAAAGTGTTTATAACACGTTCGGATTATAAAATATGGAAGTGTTTTTTTTTATTTTTAAAATAAGCTTAAATAGATCTTTCGCCCCTGCAAATATAGGTCATGTGAATTTTCGTCCTTGAAGTTACTAATCCTTCCATTTTGTAATTGCAAATATTAATCATTTAAAAAATGGTCCTAATTACATCTGATTAGTAACTTCAAGGACGAAAATTCAAATGCCTTATATTTGCAGGGACGAAAGACATATTTAAGCCAATCACCTCACTCAATCATCACTTGCCACATGGGCATCACGTTGCTAATGACAGCCCACCTCAGCAAATAAACCTAATTAGGACCAAAAGTCAAATGATTAAATTTTGAAGTGGCAGATTGGAAGGATTAGTAACTTTAGGGACGAAAATTCAAATGACCTTTATTTGCAGGGACAAAAGACCTATTTAAGCCTTAAAAATATTCACATTTGTATTCTATAAATCGACAAGCTAGAAACTGAAACACACTAGGGCTTTGTTTGGGTTGAGGTTATTTTAAACTTATGAAAAATAGCTTATGTAAATAAATAAGTTTTTATTTAATTTATAGGTTGTCACTAACGAAAATTGTATCTTCATAAAAGAGTTTTTCATAAAACACCTTAACAAACTTATAAATGATAAATAAAAAAGTATTTATTTGCATAAGTTGTTTTGTATAAGCTCTAAAATAAGTTAATCCAAACGGGCCCTAGTACCTGAATATAAAAATAAAAGCAATGTAAATAATGGCATAGTTAATAAAAAAACAGAAACTTACGAAGTTGAATTACCTCTGGACGACATTTGTGAAAGACGTCGTCTTCGTCAAATTGCAAACCGAACGAATTTAACAGAAAAATCGCAAACCAAACTAACTCAAATCGAAACCGCAAAAAAAATGCATTTGGTTTCGATGTATATTGATCACTTTTTTACACAACTGCATGGTTTGTTTCGGTTTGCGGTTTTTATTTTACCAACCAAACCAAATCAAACCGTAACATAAAAACTAATTAAATTTGTGTCACCTAAACCAAAACTCATAGAAACTCAATAGAAACTTTTATAAAATGACATTTTTTTACCTTGTTAAGTTTCTTCTTTGCTTTTTATTTCAAAAATGTAGCTATATACTACTTGAATTTTTAGAGAATGATAAAATCTCAGCCTTTTACATTTCTTAGATAATAGAATTACTTTTTATCCATGTTCTTAGTTTGGTTTATGTTGTTTGGTGAAAATAAAAGTGTAATGTTGGATGAAGGTAAAAACATTGTTGAAAACATTGCTGAAAATATGTTGTATTTTTAGTTTTTAACTTGATTTTAATGTTGAAAACAAAAAATGATATTGTCTCGGAAAAAAACTGTACTAACTAATCCAACCCAAATCACATTCGTTTGTTTGGTTTAGTTTAGATTTTATTTTAAAAGTCAACCGAATCAAACAAAACCGCATGTTTTTTTATCTTGCAGTTCAGATGACTTTTAACATCAAAACTGAACAAAACCGCACCACTAGGGATGAGAATAGGTCAAGACGGCCAGGTCAGGCTTTTTTTTCTTAAATAGAGAAGACCTAGGCTTTTTTTAATCCTATTTAGCTTAAAAGGCCAGGCCACAAGCCTTTCAAAAAGCCTATAAGGCCGGCCTATTTAAGTAATATGAATAATATTATTTATTATTATATTATATTTTGTACTTTGAATTAAAATATAAATTTGTAAACTTTTTCAATAATTTAAGCTTTATTAGCATGCATTAATTTTTTGCATATATAAATGTATTATTATAAACTAAAATAGAAATATGATACAATATATAGTCGAATTCCCTAAAACCTCGTGTTGATTATCAAAAGAGAGTTTAATTTAATTGAACTATTAGTTCGCTAGCCCAATTAAACTTAGATCACATTGCTTATTTAAAGATTTTCATAAGATATAGGCTTTTTAAACAGGCTAGCAGGTCGTATCAGACTTTCAGAAGGCCAGGTTCAGGCCTAATTAAAAAGTAGGCCTATGACAGGCCAGGCTTAGGCTTTTAAAAAATATGGCAGGGCAGGCTTAGGCCTTACAAAGCCTAACTCGGCCTAACTTATTCTCATCCCTACGCACCACGAACACCCTTACATTTTACCAACTATAAGGTAGAGTTTAGTCGAAGGCAAACAAATGGGGGGTGCCTCATTGATTTGCAAAGGCATCCCAATTAGAAGCTAGCTCCCACTTATTTAGTGATGTACCACCTTGTACTAATAACTTATTATCTAATTAATGAAGCAATATGAATTTTCTCCTCTAAGAAAAAATTCTTAAATATAAGTCATTTAGAAATGGAGGAGGAGAAAGAACTAAAACATGGCTTTTATTTTAAATAACTAAACGCAAAGTTAGATGAATGAATTAGATAAACATAGTTGTTATATAGTTGACCAATTAGATAAGCATAGTTGAAAGATAATCAATGCCTCGCGTTGACCGGAAAATAAATGGTTTAAAAAGAAATTAACACACCAGACAAGAACTACGCAATAACCTTTAAAGAACAAATAAATATGTATTATATATATGTGTGTGTGTGTCTCTATATATATATGTGTGTGTGTTCAACTTCTAGTTATGTTCTCACAGAAAAATTATCATCCATTCTCTTTATTTCTCTCTGCCAAAAACAAAACTCACCCGTACATAAACTCTAAGTAAAAAAACAACTGGATTGATACCCAACATACTAGAAGAAAAATCCATTGACGTAACTTGATGAACCCCTTCTTGAATAAAATGGCAGATGGTAAAGTGAAAAGTGAAACCAAAAAGAATGATGATATGTTTGATGACATTGTGGTTGCGGCTCAAGCGCTCATGCAGCTCAACGGTGAAAACAACAACATTGTTAGGAAGAGGAGGGAGAAAAGAATCTCAAGTGAAGAGGTTGATCAAAAACCTAATAATAATAACAACAATAAGATTTTTAAACCAAAGAAGGTGAAGAAGTATCGCTCTCTTGCAGAGATATATAAGGAGACAACATCCATTGATACTGAAAATTTCGGAACAAAGGTCAAGTTTAATTAGTACTTTCAACAAGTATCTTAGTCAATAACTACTATGGATATATAATTCGTTGAACGAGATGATAAGAGGGTGATTATTCTCGAGTGATTATCTTGGTGACAAATCCCATAGTGAGCTAAATAAAGCGTGTAATGTCGCTGCGAGCTTAAGTTAATCCTTGATAAGGGATTGTTGTACTTATCTTATCTGCATTTCTTTTAATAAAGATATGAGTCAATCTATATGCTGAATTCAAAGTTATGTGAGTAGGGTTATTATTTGACTAAGACTAAAATAAACAAACCTATTCTATATGGCAGCACACAACTGGTATTAATCAAACTTCATTTGATAATGGGTGGAGGCTAGGATGAGGGAGCCAATAGGTCCCTCATGTCATGAGGGAGCAAAGATGCTTTTTTTTTACCTTAGGATTAAATAAATGGATTGGATCTTCTCCACATCAGCAAGAGAACACTTACATCTCTCCACACTCAATCACAACACATCATACACTCTCTCTCTCTACACATGATTCTCTTCCAAGTACAACAAAAATCTGTTCCTATAAAAAAAATACATTTCTTTCTTCCTCACAATCTACACACCACACAAAAACTCCATCTAATATGATTTTTTCTTTGCTCACAGATCTGTTTTTTTCCTCCTTAAATTGTGATTTTATAGATTAAGATTACATGAAACTGAATTAATATATGGACTATAACTTGTTTTAGGCTTAGCAGTTATGAGTAAAATCAGGTCGGTATTTATACGAATAGAATCCCTCTAACTGATTCGTATGTGGTCTGGCTTGTTAGTTACAATATAAACAATATAAATAAAAGTTTGAGAACTGTTATTCTATAGGCTATACATGGTGATAGGTAAATTCTGGAGAGCTTGTAATATGGATTCATGCCCTAAGCCACTTTTACTGACCTCAATATTTTTATTTACAAAGGCGACCAAGCCAAAAACTAAAACACAAGGATGTAACATAAGAGAAAACCTCTAATGTATTTGGCTTGTGGATTTGCCAAATAATCTTGTGCTTTCTTCATGACTTTCGATTCCGATCAAAACTACGCAAAAATCGTTGAATTTCATTGTGTACTGAACGAGATCCGGTCTGGTTGAATCGCGGGTCAAAACGACCCGTTTTAGAATTGACGGGCGAAGAAGATGAGCATAAAAAAATAGGAAAAAAAAGGGTAATTTTGGCAACGGGTGACTTGAACCCCCGACCACTTAGCAGTACACAATCTTTACCAACTACTACAAGCATGCATTAATACCATATTTGGATTTTGAATATATTTAATGTATATTATACGTCCGGAAAAAAAAGTATATTACCATTTTTGAATTAATTCAAATAATCCCTAATTTAATTCGTGTTTTGATGGGTTTCAAAGATAAAATTTATTTGGGAATTAATCTATTAATGTTAAAATTTAAAATATAAATGATATTAAGTGTTGAGATTAAATTATTTCTATTTTAAATTTTATCATTTATGTATATCTTTTTTATTTTGGATTATGTCCAACTAAGCAATTCCAGTTTCTGTTTCCTTCTAACTCTGTGAGGGTCACATCCAACGGTGGGATCGACTAAACATGCTTCGGTTCCAAAGTTAGACACGTTTCAGTCACAAGGGAATTGTCCTTCCTAATTGATTAGGCTTCTAAAGGGATAGTTTGTCCGGTAAACACGTCTTCGAGATTCCGATCTGAGAAATTCCAGTTTCTGCTTCCTTCTAACTTTGTGAGGGTCACATCCAACGGTGGGATCGACTAAACATGTTTCGGTTCCAGAGTTATACACGTTTCAGTCACCGAGGAGGTGTCCTTCCTAATTGACTAGGCTTCTAAATGGATAGTTTGTTCAGTAGACACGTCTCCGAGATTTCGATCTGAGAAATTCCAATTTCTGCTTCCTTCCAACTTTGTGAGGGTCACATCCAACGGTGGGATCGATTAATCATGCTTCGGTTCCAGAGTTAGACACGTTTCAGTCACCGTTGAAATTTGAGGTTGTACTTCGTTCTCAATCCTCTTTGATCTTATTTAACGATTGAATTAATTATATAAAATAGAAATACTTAGTTAGACATGACCCCAAATAAAAAAATCCAGACACACACACAAAAATGATGATAAAATTTAAAAGAGAAATAATTTAGTCACATTACTTAATATTTAATATTGTATCTCTTTTAAATTTTATCATTCATGTATGTGTGATCATATAAATTTTATTTAGACTTGTTCTATATTTATTTTTTTTGACAAATTAGACTTGTTCTATGTATAAACCCAAAATAAAATGAATTAAATCTTAGATTATTTGATGTCAATTCAAAACCTTTAACAGTAATAAAATATAATAAAAATCCTATTAATGAACAAAGGAATGCATGGTGGAGTTGGTAATGTTTATGGTATTCATGTTATAGGTCGCAAGCTCGAAGGGATAGTTTGTTCGGTAGACACGTCTTCGAGATTCCGATCTCAGAAATTCTAGTTTCTGCTTCCTTCTAACTCTGTGAGAGTCACATCCAACGGTGGGATCGACTAAACATGCTATGGTTCCAGAGTTAGATACGTTTCATTCACCGAGGAGGTGCCCTTCCTAGTTGACTAGGCTTCTGAAGGGATAGTTTGTTCGGTAGACACGTCTCCGAGATTCCGATCTGAGACATTCCACTTTCTGCTTCCTTTTAACTCTGTGAGAGTCACATCCAACGGTGGGATCGACTAAACATGCTTCGGTTCCAGAGTTAGACACGTTTCAGTCACCTGGGAGTTGTCCTTCCTAGTTAACTGGGCTTCTGAAAGGTTAGTTTGTTCGGTAGACACGTCTCCGAGATTCCGATCTGAGAAATTCCAGTTTCTGCTTCCTTCTAACTCTGTGAGGGTCACATCCAACGGTGGGATCGACTAAACATGCTTCGGTTCCAGAGTTAGACACGTTTCAGTCACCGGGGAGGTGTCCTTCCTAATTGAATTGGCTTCTAAAGGGATAGTTTGTTCGGTAGACACGTCTCCGAGATTCCGATCTGAGAAATTCCAGTTTCTGCTTCCTTCTAACTTTGTGAGGGTCACATCCAACGGTGGGATCGACTAAACATGCTTCGGTTCCAGAGTTAGACACGTTTCAGTCACCGGGGAGTTGTCCTTCCTAGTTGACTAGGCTTCTGAAGGGATAATTTGTCCGGTAGACACGTCTTCGAGATTCCGATCTGAGAAATTCTAGTTTATGCTTCCTTCTAACTCTGTGAGGGTCACATCCAACGGTGGGATTGATTAAACATGCTTCGGTTTCAGAATTAGACACGTTTCAGTCACCGGGGAGGGGTCCTTCCTGGTTGACTAGGCTTCTGAAGGGATAGTTTGTTCGGTAGACACGTCTTCGAGATTCCGATATTAGAAATTCCAGTTTCTGCTTCCTTCTAACTTTTGAGGGTCACATCCAACGGTGGGATCGACTAAACATGCTTCGGTTCCAGAGTTAGACACGTTTCAGTCACCGGGGAGTTGTCCTTCCTAGTTGCCTAGGCTTCTGAAGGGATAATTTGTCCGGTATACACATCTTCGAGATTCCGATCTGAGAAATTCTAGTTTATGCTTCCTTCTAACTCTGTGAGGGTCACATCCAACGGTGGGATTGATTAAACATGCTTCGGTTTCCGAATTAGACACGTTTCAGTCACCGGGGAGGGGTCCTTCCTAGTTGACTAGGCTTCTGAAGGGATAGTTTGTTCGGTAGACACGTCTCCGAGATTCCGATCTGAGACATTCCACTTTCTGCTTCCTTTTAACTCTGTGAGAGTCACATCCAACGGTGGGATCGACTAAACATGCTTCGGTTTCAGAGTTAGACACGTTTCAGTCACCTGGGAGTTGTCCTTCCTAGTTGACTGGGCTTCTGAAAGGTTAGTTTGTTCGGTAGACACGTCTCCGAGATTCCGATCTGAGACATTCCACTTTCTGCTTCCTTTTAACTCTGTGAGAGTCACATCCAACGGTGGGATCGACTAAACATGCTTCGGTTCCAGAGTTAGACACGTTTCAGTCACCTGGGAGTTGTCCTTCCTAGTTGACTGGGCTTCTGAAAGGTTAGTTTGTTCGGTAGACACGTCTCCGAGATTCCGATCTGAGAAATTCCAGTTTCTGCTTCCTTCTAACTTTGTGAGGGTCACATCCAACGGTGGGATCGACTAAACATGCTTCGGTTCCAGAGTTAGACACGTTTCAGTCACCGGGGAGTTGTCCTTCCTAGTTGACTAGGCTTCTGAAGGGATAATTTGTCCGGTAGACACGTCTTCGAGATTCCGATCTGAGAAATTCTAGTTTATGCTTCCTTCTAACTCTGTGAGGGTCACATCCAACGGTGGGATTGATTAAACATGCTTCGGTTTCAGAATTAGACACGTTTCAGTCACCGGGGAGGGGTCCTTCCTGGTTGACTAGGCTTCTGAAGGGATAGTTTGTTCGGTAGACACGTCTTCGAGATTCCGATATTAGAAATTCCAGTTTCTGCTTCCTTCTAACTTTGTGAGGGTCACATCCAACGGTGGGATCGACTAAACATGCTTCGGTTCCAGAGTTAGACACATTTCAGTCACCGGGGAGGTGTCCTTCCTAGTTGACTACACTTCTAAAGGAATAGTTTGTTCGGTAGACACGTCTCCGAAATTCCGATCTGAGAAATTCTAGTTTCTGCTTCCTTCTAACTTTGTGAGGGTTACATCCAACGGTGGGATCGACTAAACATGATTCGGATCCAGAGTTACACCGGGGAGCTGCCATTCCTAAACACAACGATGATAAAAATTTAAAAAAATAATAATTTAGTCACATCACTTAATATCGTCTCTTTTTTAAAATTTTATCATTAATTTACGTGTGTTCATATAGATTTTATTTAGACTTGTATCAAATAAAATGAATTAAATCATTGATTTTTGCTAACAATTCAAAACTGGTAATAGTAAATAAATAAACTTAAAATCTAAGTATTTAACAATTGTAAGCGCTGTGCAGTTGGTCATGTTTTAGGACTCATGTGTCATAGGGTGCCTGTTTGATTCTTGCTAAGGCAATGTTTTTACTTTTTTGAGTTTTTTTTTTAAACTCATCATCTTTACCCGTATATTGTAAAACGAGCTTTTTGACCCGCGAATCGACCCGATCGGATCTCCCGTGGTACACAATGAAATTCAACGATTTTTATGCAGTTTTGATCGGAATTGAATGGCATGAAGAATGCACAGGCTTATTTTTTAAATCCACATGCTAATCACAGATTTTATTTTTTATGGTTCTTTAAAAAAAAAAACGCGTTTGAATCTTTCTATATCACCGAATTGACAACTTTTCGCTATAACATCAGATAGTTTCGATTCAGCATCCATGAAACCATGAAACTCATATCAATTTGAGAACTAATTTTCTTAAGAAAGAGGATATGATAGAGATGCAAGTGATATGGGTTTTTGCCATTTTTGCCATAACTCTTTCTGAAAGATGCAAGTGATAATTTTTTCACTATAACT
>Ga0228710_1003433_pt1 | contig 25201 bp, 7 predicted proteins | sample MedpolnodulmetaG_FD_177995 | JGI IMG/M metagenome (GOLD analysis project Ga0228710, IMG submission 177995) | Root nodule microbial communities from Medicago polymorpha collected in Santa Monica, California, United States - pink nodules | ecosystem: Host-associated > Plants > Roots > Nodule...
AGAGTTCACTAACAATGTAATCTCAAATTATAAGTACTCAAGCACACAAGCAAGAGATTTCCTATGCTCAAGCACACAAGCAAGAGACTTTCCTATGCTCTAGTACAACTACAAGAGACTTACAAATTCTCAAGCACACAAGCAAGAGACTTACAATCAAACAAACTTACAGGAAAATATGTTTGAGTTTGAACACTTGATATACAATCAGTGGTGTTCACAATACAAAACAGAAACAGTCTCTTAAGACTCTTAATACTATAGAATTTCTAAAATGTGAGCTTTGCTAAGAAATTCTAAGTAACAATGAAAACAAAACAATAACAGAGTATGAACTTTGAATTGTTGAGAGTCTAGCTTTGTGTGTCTATATACGTTGTGGATTCTTGTATTGCTTGTATATCAGTTGTAATGTGTTATCCAACTGGTAGGTCTTCACTCCTTTATATAGAGGTGTGAAGAGATACGTTGGAACTTGACAGCAACACAAAAAGAGTTGTTTGAAGTTTGTTGATAATCACCAATGATCCTTTGCCTGATATGGTTATTGTCCTATAGAGGATCAATTTCAAATCCATTCCTTGTATGAAGGAACATTACTGCAGGCAGAGCTGTTATCCTTGTCTTGTTGCAAAGCACGACCAAAGTAGTGGAGAAGGTGGTTGTACAGTTCGTACATTTGTCCTTTTTCAACACTCTATATAGAATAAGCATCCATTGCCTTCAAATTTCATTTCAAGGCCGTTGTTACACTTCTTTCCGTCTATAGCAACTCTTAGGCATGATTAAATGAGATTCCAACTTTTGAATCTTTAAGTTCTTCAGCTTCTGATGATCTTCAGCTTCTGGTGATCTTGCTTCTGATGAGGTGTTTCTGATGAACTGACTTCTGATGACGTCATCACTTCAGTAGCGCTTTGAACTTCAGGAGCACTTTTCTTCAGGAGCTCCAAGCTTCCTTTTTGTTGATTCTTCTGCTCTCTTTTGTTCTTCCAGAACCTTATAAAGATATAACATTTTGTCTATGGTCCTGTACACTTGAACAAATATTAGCATATCCAATTGACAATTTTTAATACCTTGTTATCATTAAAACTCTAAGGGTAACTAATTGTTAAACATTATTCGTTTCAACAATCTCCCCCACTCTAAGGGTAATGTTTGTAAAACGTATTTTGTTCCAACATATTGTTCATGCGCCTAGGGCATGGCTTTTGCCATACATCCATGCGCTAGGCTCACTGTGTATGTGCCCCGTGCATCTGAAAATGCGGGGCACAAACCCAAGTAGAAACTCTCTTTACAAATACCAGTCTTCCTCATTTAGAAATTCTCGTTCAGAACTGTGGCAGTTCAAGAGGAAGGCTACTTTGGAGCTTCGGGAGAGTTTCTATCTTCTCCTTGATTTTCTATGGTATGTTTTTATCTTTAGTAATTTGTTTTTAGTTACCATGTGTAACTAAATATTTTTAGGTTAGAGTTCTAAGATGAACCTCTGTTTATTTTTGTTGGATATCTATTTAATTTAATTTAATGTCGTTTTTATTTTATTTATTTTTTCTTCGCTATTAAGTTTTATTAGGAAATAATTTATTTATTTGATAGGTGCAACCCTAGATTAGGTACTTAGGTTATGACCGGGCCTAATATTGCTATCACTAACTGGATGCATATATCTTGATATTTATATCCTTTTACTGATAACTATCTATTTAGGTTGTAAGTGATTATTAACTATCCAAAGATACTGAAAAGATTGTTGACCCTAGTCGTAGGTACTTAGTAGATGAAACTATTAAGACTGGGTGGTGTCCTACCGAACCTAGAAATTAACTGGTTAGTAATTAGGTAAACAAGTGCCTAGCTGAAGGAAATAAGTCGTAATCTAATAGAACCACTCTATTGAAACCCTTAGTAATGTAGACGTAGATTAGGGTTGTCCGTTTGTAGAACTACTAAGAACGTAGAGAGAGTGTGCTATGAGTGTCCTAAGATTCATAGATGGTGCAGTTAAGATCACCGTGTGATCAACAGGTGCAGTTAGCCATCAGAGGGATAGACCAAAGTAGGTTAGTAACGCTCCAACGGCCTCATCACTTGTATAGTCTACCAAAGATAAATAAATGTGACATTACTGTTACTTAATATCCAACAATATAAACAGGGGGGATTCGAAGAATCCTAACCACTGCTTACAAGTAAACTTGCTCTGTTGCAAACCAATAAAAATTGCAACCTAACTTTTATACCGTCAACTTACAAAAATAAGTAACGCGAATTGTTTTGAGGAAACGACAATCCATGTGGATACGATACTCTACTTATCACTTTATTACTTGGTAAACGATTTGATACACTTGTCATATCTGATTCCTTACCATCACTTGGTCGTTGAGATATCGTGGTTGTGTCGCCACCTTTGTTTTGGTGATCTACGTGTCATGGGTTTGTTTGTTTAGAGGTCCCTTTTTGTTGGTTTGTAGTGGCGGTTTGTTGTTTTTCGACGGCTTCCAACGAAATGGGTTGCGGGTCTTCAGAATGCTTGTTTATGTTTTTCTTTTTCGTTTTGTTCCCAGATATATGAAGTTTGGTGGTGGTTTTGTTCCGTCTCTATGTTTGTTTGAAATCTTAAATTTAGTTTTCTTTCTTTTCTTTTCTGGATTTAAGATATGGGTTCTAATAAGGTTATGTTCATCGGTGTGTTTATTCGTTGGATGCATCCCGTGATATGAATTCAACAAGTCTTAGACTATCGCCTGATGTGTCTTTGAAGGGCTAGGCGCGTAGATGCTCTGTGCTAACAATAGTTTTCGTTCATCGTACCTAAAGAACTCTATCTGATGTAGTTTCTTCGTGCACTGTTGGTAGACTATGATGGAGTTTTGTCGTCTGTTCATCCCTCGATTTGGACTACTATTGGATTGGTTTAGCTCGAAAGTACGTTTATGGCTTGCTATAAGGTATTTGTTGGAACTTGGATAGTTTTTATGTAGGCAGACAATTCATACGCCTTTTTGGATGCTCTACACACCAACTATGTATTTTTTTGCAATTCAAATTTTGTGGGTGTGCTGGATTGTCTGTGGTATTTGGTTTTATGGATTTTTATTTTCCCCATTTTGGGTTACTTCTTTGTAGTTTGCTGGGTCAAGTTCATGCCCCTCAATCTTGTACGTCCTTTTCATTTTAATTTTATATCTATTTTGCCTTAAAAAAAAATACAAATGTACCTTTTACTTAAACTATGTTAGTAATGATTTTACTATACTTTGTCCAATCAAATAATTGAATTGTATATACTTATATTGGGTACCAAGCTTTAGTTTAATCTTATTTTCTTCTAATTTAACAATTTACTCAAACTATTTTATTTACAATTTTGTATTTTTTACCCAATAGATAATCGACAATAATGTCTGTTATTACCTAGTATTTATCTACCATTTTATGTGATCTTTGTGTGCATGCAATGCCTAGTTTATACTTAATTTTGTTGAATTAACCTTCTATTTTTTTAAGAACGTTTATTTTAGTTTTGATGTTTATTTGGGTTTTAGGAACTTTTTATGCTTTCTAGTTTGAATGACAGGTCGTATGAAGATGTTTAAAGATATAGTGCTAGAAAGCATTCCATCGATGTAAGAAGATGGAGAGCAAGAAATGAGTCTGGAGCTATATAGTTGTAGAACTCTTTGTACAAGTCGTACAAGTGGACAACTTTGGGTCCCTTATTTGGAAGTCTTAAGGACTAAGTTTATATGAGCTGACTCCAATGATTGTAGCACGTGAAAGAATGAATATGCTGATTCCCAAGAGATAAGGATGATAGCTCAAAGGATAAATTAACAAAGGATACATCCTGGCGATTTAGGAACCTACAACATGGCGACAGATCCGATTTGGTTTATTGGATATGCACTAAAGTTGGTCCAAAACATTTTGTGCTTGGAGAGGAAGATAAGGAAGTCTCAAATAGTACACCAATGGGGTAAGTTATATTCATATGCTTAATGATTAAGGCAAATACCATCACATGGGAAAAGACCAAAAGGGCACTAAAGGATAAGAATCACTTGTGTTATAAAAGGACAACAATCCTTCATTTGTAGTTGTGTTAGAGGTGTGATATTGTGATGTGTTGTGCTGAATGGAATAGAGATTGGAAGCAACAGACTCCAATCAACCCTAGCCACCATCTTAGAAATTCAAATCGTCTTTATTCATTACATACCTTCATCTATTTCATCTTGAAAACATACTAGTTTTTTTTTTTTTTTGACGTTGAAATCACTCACCAATTACATAGTTCAAGTAGCTCAAAATAAATTTATCTAAAACCTAATCAAAGGAAAATAAATTATCTACTCATGAACATAGAATTAAACAACAGAAGAAATTAAAACCAGAGATATGTTGCTCATGAGTTTTTCTTCTCCACATTGTAGTTTTTGCTCACTGCCGTTTTGTTTTTCTCAATGTGCTTCTCTCCTAGTGCAACTCTTTTCCTTTCATATCTGTACTCCTTACTCAATCCGTTAGGAATTATAAGCAAATTTGACTTTTTAGGTTCATTTAATTAATGATGCATGTGGTCAATAATATGAACCACATACATCATTAATTAAATGAAAATAAAAAGTCAATTTTGCTTATAATTAGTAATGAGGGAAAACCTTGAAAATGGTGGTTGATGACGGGCTTGAACTTGTTGCATTAATTGTTGTTGTTGCTGCACTATCTTACCCTAGTGGTCATCATCTACATTCGTCCCTTGGTTCAATGGGAGCTTGTCAGGTCTCCTCCTGTTTTCAGTCATATCAATCTGCATATCAAATATACATGTTAAGTTGATCATACCTAATATTTAATAAAATGGTCATTAGAAAATACAATCAAAAACTAAGGAAACCAATGTTCACAATTGAACCCCAAATACCTAAGATATGGTCTGAATCGACTTGCTATTGTACCAAAATATGTAACACCCTAAATATTTTAGAAAATTATGTTTGAGTTACAACTTGTAATCATACACTTTTCTTAAGTTTAAGTAGAAGGTACAAATTTGAGGAAATACATAAAATATTCACAAGTTAACATAACATTATAATACAAAATAACCCAAAGAAAATAGTCTTCGCCTCATTTGAAACATAAAAATTAAACGGGTGATACTACATTCAGTAAGTTCCTTAATCTAAACTCAAACCGATAACACTTCTTTATTTCTTTTCTCCTTGTTTTATACTAAACAATCCATCAAATATACTCTATTTCTTACTAGTTTCTCTCTTTTCGCACTCTCTTACCTACTTCTCCTTTCACAAATTCTTTTTTAAACCAAAAACACCAAGAGAATTTGATTCATATTTGAGACTCTCACAAAGTTCACATAAGTAGTCGTTGTGATTGCATGCAAAAGATATCTGATTTACATTAAAAAAATATGTAAAACCATACATTAACACATTTAACGCACATGTGGAAAAAACATTAGTATAAAGCAAAGAGGTGCTAAATCTTGATGATAATGGTGATTTACTCAATTAATTAAAATGAGTGGAGCTAGGGTTGATATTGAAAACCACATTCCCCGAGGAAAAGGGTTTGGAATGTTATGTGAGTGTGAGTACGTAAAAAAGAGAGGAGAACTGTAATTGGAAAAGCAAAGGACTGAATGAATAAGAGAGAAAGCATATGATCAAAGAGCATAGTATGTGTTTCTGGGGACATTTATTGTATAAAGTAGCACGCTAGCCTTCTTTACTACCCCCCAAAAATCTCCCTATTTTAACTTTTTGAGTGAGGTATGACTTGGAAATTGTTGAAAATATTTCTAGGATTATAGATATATGTACACATTTATATGAGAATAGTCTTTGTGGGTTCCATTGTTCTAACATGTGTAGGACCCACCCAACATTCCCTTCTCTTTCTTTTTCTCACATTCCCACTTAGAAAGTTGGAGGTCATGTTGCACAGTAGTTTATATATGAATGAATGAGTAATGCATTAATGTTCTCCGTATATCAACCTTTTTGCTACTTGATCACTTGTCATAGAATGTGGTAAATGATTGCCGTTTGTAAACCAAAATAAAAATAATAATAATTGGTAAATGATGTAATACATTTTTCTAACTTACGACCTATGAAACACGGATACTTCGTAAATTAGGTGTGTCTCAGTATCATGCGATGGTGTCCAACATCAACACATATGATTACATGAACTATGTTATTTTCTTAAACTATTAACGTGTTAGTGTCTGTGTAGTGTTCGCTGCCTCTGTATGTATCCGTGTTTCATAGCTTACGACCAATGCTGATAGATATATGTGCATCATTTATAACAATTATAGTAGAAATTTCAGGATACTATCAAAAATTTATTTCATAAACATTTTTAGATAGTTATATAAATAATCACGATTAGTAGAGAAATTATAGTTTATTTAAGAGCATTTGAATTAGATTTCACGTGTTTCATTTAGTTTAACTAGTGAAAAGTATGATTTCTGCTAGTTACACCCCTTAAATTTTAATTACGTCCATGTTGGTTTTGAAAATCAAACGACTTGATGAAAACTATCCCCAAGTCTCTACAAATTTTCAAAACCTATCATCTTCCATCTATCTTTATATTCCTCCTCCTTTACTCTTTGTCTTTCACGTCTTCCTTTTACTTTTTTTAACCTTTAGTCAACATTTTTCGCATTTGAACATGATCTTTAAATTTGTGTTGGTCCTAGCTGAATATTTTACAAAACTGTCTTGTAAAATGATGATTGTTTCTCTTATAAATTTATATTTCAATTTTATCACATCTATTGTGAGACTCTCAACACATGAAGTGAGACAGAGGTAGTCACGAAGAATAAAATATCTAATATATTTTTTGAAAAATAAATATATCGGTGTAAATTTCGAACATAGATTCCTAAACTAAATCACTAAATTAAGGGTGTAGTTACAAACATTTATGGAATTAAGAACTTTGTGACTGTTCAATCAGATCAGACAGTCCAAATCTCAAAGTCAGTCATTTTAGTTCAAAACTAAAATCTACTTAGATTTGGACTCATCAACCAGTCATAGATTCTGGCGGTGTGAATGTGTGCAGTAAGTGACCGCAGAGCATGGGTAGTTCTATGGCCCGGCGACCCTGGGCATTCGCCCGAGCTCCGATCCAATTTTTTTGCAATTTTTTGTGTAAATCCCTATGAATTTCTTATATAAACCCCCTATAAATTGGGCAATTTTTTTTAGATTTTTTTATTATTTGCTTGCAATATCTTATGTAAACCCTTATAAATGTGTTACAAAATTTTTTTGCCCGGGCTTTACAATAATCCTGGCTCCGCCACTGCCGTAGAGAGTCCGAGTTCATAATATTCATGATGTAGAATTTTACCAATTTGAACAATATATCTTTGTTTGTATAATACATGCTAATGTGCTCATTTTTCACTTATTCTTGTGTGTTTTTTTTGTTTGAATGGCAAAATATATTATATAAATATAAGGGGATTAAATCCCAAGTATTACACTAAAAAGAGAAAATAAAAACACCAAAAACCCTCAAAGAAAAACCATCAGCACCCTCAAAATGTTGAAACCCCTAACAACAGCTCCTCAAAGAACCAACACCACCAACAGTGATCAATTAGACACTCGATAGGGATTTTGCTTCAGACGTTCAACTTCGACCACCACTTATTCCTGTGTGTTCATATGTGGTATAGTGTTTACTATAACTATCTGGAAGTATTTTCATGCTAAGATGAATCCATTAACAACAATATATTTATTACTAAATAAAAAAATAAGGCAAGATTGGTTTGGTAATTTGATCATCACCCAAACTTTTCTTCACTCATACAAAGAAGAAAAGAGAAATAAAAGCTTTGATCATATTCCTCTCAAAAGCTTTGATCATATTATTCATAAACGTGTCACATTAACAATATAAGATGTATTTTTCACCTTTTCAGAGTTAAACTGATTAACATATAATGGGTTACAGATCTTATTCTCACGCGCATGTATTTGAAGATACAGTATCATACACTTTTACTCCATTCAACAAACTACGTCCCCATAATATATTTTTATAAATATTTTTCCATTAATCTTTGTATAATTCAACTTTAATAATCAATCTGAAAAAATTCCTTTTGTCAATCTAGGATTAGTCTTGTTTGTGGACTGACATAATATTTAAATTAATGGAACCCCCAGAAATAAGAAATCAAACCATGCATGCTTATCCCATCTTATCTTGATATGTGAGCTTCTCAGTTTTTCTTTTTGATAAGATTTGATCCTTAATTTGACTATGGAAATCTAAAGATCAACAGGATATATTAATGTAATAAAAAAATAAATGAAGAATTTCCAATTTGTTTAATCTTAAAAAAAAAATTCCAATTTGTTTATATATATATATTATAGAAGTAAACTTTGACTTATTGGCATTGATGGTCATCAAATGCCATCGGCTATACTAGCTTTTGATTAAGTATTATATAAGCAAGCATAGTTTTAAATTGTGGTCGTGGTTGCATTTCCGTTGCGAACCTTTGTATTGCGGTAAAACGCAAATGGATATAATGAATGCAGTCACAATTATGGATGTGGTGTCAATGCTAACACCTCTAAAATATTTATATTATGTTTTTAGTTTCATTGCAGACGGCAATTTAAAACGATGAGCATATTTAATTTTGTTTATTTTTATTCCTAAACCTTTTTTAAAAGAGTAAATTGCACTCTCCTCCCCTCAAAGATGTTTGAATTACATTCTCTTTTCCTCTTATGTTAAAATATACACTCCCTTCCCCTCTTATTCAAAACATATTAGGAATTTTTTCACTCTCCTCCCCTAAGAGAAGCTTGAATTACATTACCCTCCCCTCTTATGTTAAAATCTACATTTTACTCCCTCAATATTTTTTTTATTTCTAATAATCTAGCAAAAAAATAAAAATCTAACACACTTCGCAAAAAAAAATAGTATTGCGAATCTATTTTAATATAATCAAAATTTGAATACATATTTATCGCAATTTTTTATTCACAATTTCATTAACATGTAGTTTTAAACCCTATAATAAAATATAAAACAACGCAAAATAAAATTAAAATGTGTGAAAAATTACTAAATACAATAAAGCATGATTATTTAAAAGTTAATTTTATACTCTAAATTATAAAATTAATAGCAAAATATTTAAATTTAACTATCATTGACATTTAAATTATAAAGAAATTAATTTATTTTTCTTAAATGATAGTTTAAAATTATTATATATCATAAAAATATTTATTTATGTTAAAATAAATTAAAGTGTAGTGCATATTTAATTATTAAGAGAGGGGGTTGTAATTCAAGCATCTTATAAGGGTGGGGAGTATAAATTTTACTTTTCAAATGAGGGGAGTGTATATTTTAAAATAAGAGGGGAGGGAAAGTATAATTTAAGCTTCTCTTAAGGTAGAAAAGTGTAATTTACTTTTTTTAAAATGTATTAGTATTGTTAAGTTTTGTTGATGAAGATGGAACCCTCGACATTCTTATCACCCCACTTCTTATTACCTTCCTAGCTCCATGCACCAAACCATACTAATTATATCCTTTCTTCCTAAACATACTACTAAAATAAATGTTACTGGCTGTAAATAAGATAGGCGTTCTTCACATTAAAGTGTTACTTTTATTTTCTTCCTTTTTTGAAGATGGGAAATTATGCCCCCACATCTTTCATACCACACAATTGATAACTTGTACCTAGTAGCTTACAAATTCAATGTTGAATTACTTAATGTTTGTCTTATATGGTAAAAACGTTGTTAATTGATTGCCTTTTTAATTAGTCTAATCATGAAAAACCTCAAGTTTTCACTTTCCTGCTTTGTTGAAATTTTGTAAGGGAATTAGCAAACCAAATCATTCGATTAAGTCCAAAGTTCTAACAAGATTAATTTTTTTTGTCACGTTGAGAAAACTTTACATTCACATTTAATGCACAAAGATCCTTTTCTTCTAAGTCGAGAACTCTTAATTTTTGTCTTCACCACTTTCTATATAATGTTCCAATGATTTTGGGGGCACCCTTCCTTCCAATCAAAACCTAATCCTTTCTTAAAGGGTTGCCACTGATGACCCCAAAATGAGTAAGCCCATAATTATGTACTTAGATATCTTAAATTGAATTAGGAGAAAAAGATAAAAAGAGTGCACAAAGAACAGACATAAGTACCCCCACTTGATCTCACATTATGACATAGATAAGTGTTTTAGCTTTTTATCTTTTCACTGTAATTAAGCAGTCTGATCATGTATATGTGAAGCTTTCAATCATGACGGATGTGTAAACGACAAAAGACATTAATCTTGAAAGGGAATGTTTAATAAATGATCTATTCATAAAAAACATTTTACAAAGTAAAAAGAACTCTCTAATGTTAGCTAGCTTTACTGCATGAATAATACAAAGGAGACATTCTTCATCCACAATTTGAGATTAGTACAACGGATAATGATAGCTATATGCACATTAATGTTACATATAGATAGTCCATAAGTCACTAAGGCGTTGTAACCAACTAAAATTCTAATCCTAGCGACCAAACTAATTTCTTCCAAAAAAGGTTAAAGGTTGGCGTTGTGTGTGACTTTAAATCATTTTACTCTGAAGCTACTTACTTCTCGAGAAAGTGGAAATACAAAGATGTTTTCTTGCTCGGTAAGACATATGGGCCGCAAGGCTATTTCTTAATAAGCAAGACAAGTAAGGCGGTTCCTTCACTTGTTTACTTTTTTGTTTGGCAAGTTCTACTCTTCAATAGGCTAGTTCTTGATGTGCAAGACATTTAAGATTGTTAGTTGCTTCACTTGTTTATTTTCTTTCAACGAAGATGGTGATTTCGGGTTATGGAAGGTGAAAATGCAAGCAGTCTTGATTCAACAAAAATGTGCAAAGACACTAAAGGGCAAGGTTCTGTTGTCATACACCATGTCACAAGAAGACAAGACCGAGATAGCGAACAATCCCAAGAGTGTCATTATCTTGTGTCTTAAAGATAATCATTGAGAGAAGCCGCGAATGATACAACCGTGGAGGCGATATGAAAAAAGTTGGAGTTGTTGTATATGACCAAATTGTTGGGTCGTAGATAGTTCTTGTAATAACAACTTTGCTCATTTAAGATGTAGGAGTCGAAAAACATCGTAGAGAAATTAACGAATATCAACAAAATCCTTGATAATTCGGTGAACTTTTATGTGAAAATTAAGGATGCAGACAAGGATCTACTCTTATTGTTTGCATTACCTAGCTTTTTTTAGCATCCAAGAATACCATGTTTCATTATAATGAAGGCACTGTAACAATGGAGGAAGTCAAAGTGGTGCTGAAAACAAAGGAGTGAACCAAGTACAACCACTTGAAAGTTGATGATAGTGGTAAAGGCTTGAGCGTCTCAAGAGAAAATCGGGTCACCTCGTAAGGTGGTGACAGTTTAAAGTATAAGTACTTCAAGTGTCACAAGATCAGCTACTTCAAAAGAGATTGTCCTAAGTTAGGGGACAATGACGACTTCACGAAATTTGGAATTGCCTCAGAGGATATTGAGGGTGCGGGTGCTCTGATGGTGTCATGTTGGGAGCAAGAAGAGGATTGAGTATCTCACCTTGGAGTTTCTCAAAGGTCAAACATCAAAGTGATTGGTGGTTAAATTGGAATCAACACTTACTTAGAGCCAAGGTGAAGAATTGTTGTTTGTGATTCTAAATTATATCACCACGAAGCTATTTGCTTATCAAGAAAATGGAATTTTAAGGAGTTTTTCTTGATCGATAAGACATATGGGAAGTAATATAAGTATATAGATAAAGTCTAAGCAGGTTAAAAAAATAGTTTGCCCTAGTTTTTAGTGAGAGAAACTCCACCTTCTCTCTAAGTTTTCATTCTCCTTCATTTATTGAGGAGAGGTTGTTTTAGGTCATTTTTTGACCTAGAATCACCTCTCTGCATCTTTTCCCCTTTCTTTCAGTTTAAATAAGTGGTTTTCACACATATCAAGTTTTTCATTGTGTTTTTGTCATCTGAATGTGGTGTTGTGTTGTTCGTCGTCTTCGGCGATATTGTGTTGTTCATCGTCTTGTGTGATTTTTGATTTCGCGTCTTGTTGCGGTTATTTTAATACCCTAATTAAGTTATGGCAACATAATTTGTTTGTCACATAACATAACTTTTCTTCAATTTTGGTAAATAATCAAGAAGTAACCGTCATATATATGTTTTTTTTTTTACAATGATGTATTTCTTCAATTCCAATTTATAAGTCACTTTAATAATTTCACAAAAATTAAGAAATGTGGTTAATTTTATGTGAAAAATAGAAGTTTAGAAAAAGTTATAGTAATAAATAATTAATATTTTATAAATATTTTAAAACAACAACATATAAATTTGGTCAATTTTGTTTTTTTCGCTTGAATAATAGTATTGTGCTAATGAATGTTGACTCAACTAGTAAGAAGTTGATTCACTCAAAAAGTTATAGATTCAACTCAAAATTGTCATTATGAGGATCTCTTTAGTGGATGATATGTAAGTATCTCTTGTTAACATGCTTGTTGAGTTTTGAGACCTATTCTGATCATGATGAGTCTTGAAGACCTTAAAAAAATGATATATATTGTGCAACGGAGCATAAGAGTATCTATCTATATGGTATTTAGAACAATATTGTATAGGAATCTCATAACACAAAAATCCCCAATCAAAATTATATCTCCTTGTACTTTTATTGAACACTTTATAATTTGAATGTTCTTTCTACACACTTTCAAGCAAAGAACCTCTTTGGTATATAGGTCTTAACTAGCCAATTCTTTTGGCTCTTTTTATGCACTGCAGAATAAGGAATTTGCATAATTTAGAGTAATATACTTTTTATTCTATAATGTTTTCCACTTTCTTTTTCTTCAATGTATACCTTAAATTCTTGTACAGATCGATACTAACCTCGGAATCCACACTACATATATATGCATCCAAGATCAAAGCTCTCCCCATACCTTTTTTATTTTTTATCTATTCCATTTTGTTTTTAAAATAATAAAATTAAAGGTAAAGTTTATAATGATTAATTTTTCATCATTCTTCGAATCTTTGCAAGGATCAGATTAATGTGACTACGTGAGGACCCATATGCCTCCTTATTATTCATCTGGTCAAAGTTATTTCAAATAGTGCTTTCTCAATTATCAGTACTATTTTACGTTTTAAGACTTTACAAAACAATTGTACTATTTTAGTACCATAAAGAAGCTGAATACAGTTCAGGAAAGTTAACAGAATTATCACATTTAAGGGTATATATTACTTTGTTTAGAATCAAATTAATTGTGGACTAATAATCCTAATTTTAGGTTAGGCTCTATCTTTGTATTATTAATTATTTCCACTTTTCTTTAAGTTAATACCTGCACTCAAGGTAATTAGATTCTTCTTATATGAATTCCCACTACCTTGATCAACCGTGATTCTTGCACAACCGCTACAAAAACACAATTGATTTATAAACCAAATCCAATCAACCTACAACTAACAACCATTGAAATTAATTAGAATAATCTTAATTCTAATTTGAAAGCATCAACCAATTACTCCAAACTAGATTAGAGCTAAACAACAATTAGAGTGAAATCGAAATTGCAAGACTAAGGTTTGAAAGAAAAGAGATGGAATCCTAAAAATTGAATCGACATTATAAATGGAACCTCAGTATCCTCCATGAATAATCCTTAGTGAATCGACCTAGGGTTTTAGCCTTGCATCGTAGGTTCAAACAAAACAACTTTATAACAAAATAACATGGCTTAAACTTTAAACCCTAGTTCCAGAAAATGAGGTATCAAAAGTTATCAAAAATTAAACGTGTGGGAGCAAAGATGTTAAAATGGACTTATGAATCACGCAAGATTGGAAATGATTCAACTCTTCAAAACCTTCTAAGTTATAAGAGGATAGAACATGACTTCCATTCTTGAATATAGCATAGTGGACATTAATTGTCTCTCTTCTTTCTTTCTTTTTTTTAGCAAATGTTAGAAATGTTAGTTTTCGGATATTGACTTCATGACCCTCTCCTTCAAACTCCTTTAAAATTGTCTCACTTTTGTGAGAATTCTTCGTTTGTCAAGATATACCGCCACTAGGTGTGACAATGGTGTTGAGCGCATAACTAAAAATACACATATCAATATATCTGAAGGACAATGATAACAACAATAGTATCTCCCTAATATTGTGATAAGATAATCAACTACTCATTCCTTTATCTTTTTTATTTTATTTTGATAGATAGATAAAATGACAATATTCATTAAAAACTCACAAGTGGAGAAGTTGAAGTTTGAACTTCATTCACAATGTTCAGTCAAGCAATTTTGATTATTTTGTCAATTAAGCTAATCATTGGTCATTTGGTCCTTTAAACTTTTCATTTTTGTACCAAAACTTTGATTCTCTATTGTGCAACTTATAGCTTGTTACAAATTACAATGTGCTTTAGTAAAGAGACCCTAGCAACCTTTCATTCGTCTAGATAAGAATCTAAAATAGTGAGGATAAAGTAAATCATCCATCTCAATCCCAAAAAATAAAAAATAAAATGAAACTTAGAAAGCAAAGAAAGAAATAGTATAAAAAAATAAAATAATATATTTATATTAGCAATAATAGGTTTAGGGGGGGGTAAAAACATGATAAAAAAGTAGCCAGTCAAAAAGTTAAAACACTGAAAGTTTATAATTAATGTCTTACAAAAATGTTTTCTGGCTTACAAGAAAAAACAAAATGAAGCATGATGAGTTTTGTATAAATGAAATGGGAACAGTATATATCAGTTGTGTTTCCTTTATTTGGCAACACAAAAGGTTTAAAAAAAATGGATTGTTGGAAATTAGAAGAGATTAAAAGAAAAGGTGATTGCAGTTTGTTTGCAAGAAGAGAGAGGTGAAAAAGAGCTAACCAATAATGCAATGAAGGATAGGAGACAGAGAGTTGCTTTTTGGGTACTTGGGGAATAAAATGCTGTCTCTCTACGAGGATTGGCGTGGAGAGAGAGCTCTTTTTTTATCACTCTTTTATAATACAAACAAGCTAGTTTTATTGTTGTACATAGTCCTATATAGTCCTCTATTTAACTTAAAACAAAAAGATAAGAAAAATGAAAAAATATTAATGCTCAACAAACTACAATTTCTAGCCCAAGAATGTGTTTCAAACTCTGTTATACGAAGTTATATTGACACCGTGATTTTGTTGAAATTATGGTATATTTGTTTCCACAATATAATATATCATCTTTGAGAAGAAGCTACAAATTTTAACGTGTTATAACCACAATAAATTAGTGTTGGAATGTACAAAATCTTCTCTCGCTACCAAACCAAACAACCTATCGGTGTACGTTTAATAATGAAGTGGTTTTACCTAAATCACAATGGTTAATTGTGATTTTGACAAACTCACGGTAATTCTAATATTACAAAGTAAAACTTTTAAAAAATCATTGTAATTCATGATTGTTTCAATACTAATTAACTCACCTAAATACCAAACAAAAACTAAAATAATTGACGCGGATTTGAATCCCATTTTAAAATACAACAACGTCAAAGGTCTTGAAATAAAGTTTTGCCATCTATTATAATATTGGGTAAATTACACCAGGTGTCCTTTAAGTTTAGGGTTTGTAACATATTGATCCTTTAAGTTATTTTGGTAACGCATAAACCCTGTAAGTTCGAGGTTTGTAACGGATTGATCCTTTAAGTTATTTTGGTCACAAATAAGTCCTTTAAATTTGTAAACATTTTCGATTTAGTCCCTCTACCACATCATCTTTTGGTTAATGGAAGGACTAAATCGAAAATGTTTACAAACTTAAAGGACTTATTTGAGACCAAAATAACTTAAAGGACCAATCTGTTACAAACTTAAAACTTAAAGGACTTAAGTGTGATCAAAATAACTTAAAGTATCAATCTGTTACAAACCTCAAACCTTAAAGGACCCCTGCTGTAATTTAGCCTATAACTTTTATGCTTGAAGAATTAATTTACACAACTATGTGTAGAGAATATTAGATTTACACAAAATAGAAAACTATGATATCTCTTCATTTGATATTTTATGAAAATTTGTTTTATGAGAATATTACTTAAGAGTATTTTTGAAATGTTAGTTATCATTAAATATATAAAATTAGTTAAATTTTTCATACATTTAAGTCTATCAAACATGAGTTATTTTTTGTTTATATTTAAGTAAATAATAGTCCTATTAATTTGTCGCTTTTTGCTTTTGTTTCTTTACATTTTGATCTCTTTTGATCACACCGTTTTTTCTTTCACCTTTCCACTTTTCTCCTTTTTTTGAATCTCTGATCGGGTTGTCTGCCTATTCAAAGGATGATGTGTAAGGAGGGAAGCTTTGTGACTCCAACTTATATAATTTTGAATTGTGGGGTCCACCATTGTTTTATTCTCTAATTTCTTCCCAAATGTTACAACATGCATAAACAAACTTAACAATCTCATCTAATAAATTAATTAGTTAATCAATGGAATCAAATAGTTTTTTTTTTACCTCTTTGTTATTTCACAATAATGACCAACATGCATGCATATTGCTATTTGCAGAACTAACAGGTTAGGTTACTGCCTGCAATCTACAGCTTTTCACCCTTCTGTAAACAAGCATAATATATACTTGTCAAATTCTACAAAAATGTGCATTAATCCAATTTATTTGCTTTTATTAATTTAGGTCCAAAAGAGTGAAATATATTATGGCAAAAAAATTATTCTCATTTAAAAAATGAAATGAATGTATTATATATTGAGACATTATCAAAGAATACATCATTACATTTTTAAAAGGTAGTACTTTGATAATGCATTATGAAATAAACACATATTTTGATTAGTACAAATTGCCTTTTCAAAAAAAAAAAAAAAAAAAGATTGGTATGAACTGTTGTCTCTATAGCAATAAACTTAATTTAAACTATAAAGAGAGAGAGAGAGAGAGTAATGAAGTGGAATAAAAAGTTAAGAAAAAGCTGCTTCTTTAAACTATAACCAAAAGAGAATTAAGCAAAAGTAAAAGGTAAAAGTAAAAAAAATGAAAAAAAAAATGAGCAACAAAGATGTATAAAGAAGAGGTGAGGTTAGTCTTGTATTTCTAAATCTTAACTACACTCTCTTTCTCTCTAAAAAAAAACTCTTCTCATCTTTCAAACCCTTTAAACTTTTTTTTTTCTTCAAATTTCCTCTATTCTTTCAAGAGGAAATATACCAAGTTTGTAGGTTCAAACTTCACCTTAGGAAAAAACACAAGGGGGTGTGGTGGTGGAGAGAGGAAAAGAAACATAAGAGAAAAACAAGTGAATTAGTAGTGAAGAAAACTTAGTTTCAAAAGTGGGGGTGGTGTGGGGGTGGGTATAGCAAATTGTAATGCGCTCAGGAGCTTATACATTGCAAGAGACACTAACAGCCGAGGCTGCTTCAATCTTGAAGCACTCTCTAGGCTTAGCACGTAGAAGAGGCCATGCACAAATCACACCTCTTCATGTTGCTGCTACACTCTTGAGTTTACCATCTTCTTCTTTAAGAAATGCATGTCTCAAATCTCAACAACAAAATAACCATCCTCTTCAATGTAGAGCTCTTGAACTTTGCTTCAATGTTGCTCTTAATAGACTTCCAACAACTACTACTTCACCTTTGCTTCAACCACAGCATGTTCCTTCACTTTCTAATGCACTCATTGCTGCTCTTAAAAGAGCTCAAGCTCATCAAAGAAGGGGGTGTATTGAGCAAAACCAACAACAGCAGCAGCAACCACTTTTGAGTGTTAAAGTTGAACTTGATCAGCTTATTCTTTCCATTCTTGATGACCCTTCTGTTAGTAGAGTTATGAGAGAAGCTGGTTTTTCTAGTCCTTCTGTTAAAAACAATTTGGAAAACTCTTCAACTTTAATTAACTCTTCTAGTGTTTTTCATTCTTCACCTTCTCCTCTTAGTCATAATCATTTTTTGAGTTCTTATGGTTATGGTTCTGTTCTCTTTTCTCCACAGAAGAAAGAACAAGTAGTATATCATCCTTTCTTAAAATCTTCTGAGTCTAATAAGGAAGATATTAATCTTGTTTTTGATGTTCTTTTGAGGAAGAAGAAGAAAAACACTGTGATAGTTGGTGATACAGTTTCTTTAACCGAAGGACTAGTTGGTGAGATAATGAAAAGATTTGAAAGAGGTGAAGTACCTGATGAGATGAAAACAACTCATTTTGTGAAGTTTCATGGACTTAGTTCAGTTTCTTTGAAGTATATGAAAAAGGAAGAAGTTGAAATGAATGTTATAAGAGTGTTGAAAAGGAAGGTTAGTGATTATGTTGCATTAGGTGTTGGAGCTATTTTCTATGTTGGAGATTTGAAGTGGATAGTGGATGATAATGATGGAAGTTTGAATGAAAAAGATGGTATTTATGGTTATAATGTAGTTGATTATGTTGTGGAAGAAATAGGAAAGTTGTTTGGTGAAGAAGGGAACAAGAATGGTAAGATTTGGCTTGTTGCAACAGCTAGTTATCAAAGTTACATGAGGTGTCAAATGAGGGTACCAACTTTTGAGAATCAATGGTGTCTTCAACCTGTTCCTGTTCCATCTGGTGGACTTGGTTTGAGTCTTCATTCATCAAGGTAATTCATTAATTAATCTCTCTCTTATTAGCTTAATCATTTTTTTTAAGAATAAATAATCCTTTTTGGTACTTTAGTCTATGTATTTATCAAAACATATATGCAGGTGTATTTTGTTACCTAGCTTGGTTTGTCTTTTGTTGTTTTTTGGTTTGAACTTAGGACCTGTCTTCGGTCGAACATTTCGGACCATAAATTTACTAATGAAAGACACACTTGATGACCATACGACAATTTACTAAGTTTGATTCATGAAATTACTAACAAAACACGTTTAGGGATGTTTTTGTAATTTCGATATAGTCGGTAGATAATATTATGACACCCATAACACTAAAAAATACAAAAATGATGGTTTTATTATTCAAGTATCTTGATTAAATTTCAAACAACAATTACTTTATGATTTTTTAAAATATGAAAACAGAAGGAAATAAAAATATGGAAATACAAAAGTTTATGAAGCATGATAAGTGTTTATGTGAAAGGTTAATTTGTTTTGCAATTTGTTGCTAAGTATGTACGGTATTCTGGACTATATGGCAGAAGGCACTGTGAAAAGCATTGTTGGTTGGTAAGGTAAGGTAGACGTGAAGCAGTGCCTTTCTGCTTCACTTTGTTTTGTCAGTATTATATAAACAAAACCTCTTTAGACATTACGGATTCACATGCTGTTTTGTACAAGGTACTATACTTTACCAAAAGCAAAATCATAAAGTAGAAACATGCTTATATATTTTTGCTAATATGTTCTGTTTCGAACGTTTCATTCTCTTAAATATTACTTTATAGCAACATTTTCAAAGATATTAAGCTAAGAGTGTGATAAAATAGAACATCGACACTTTAGTCAATGTTTAAGACCGATATATTTTGTGTATTAAACTATTTAACTTTCTCAAAATATTATTGGTGTCGATATATTAGTGTATGTATGTGTTCATACTATGACGGTGAAGATTATATTAAAAACTCAAAAGTGTGTATTTGTTTAATTTTGGATGCTAATTGGAGTTTGTTACTCAATTTGCAGTGTGCATGATTCAAAAATGAGCATCTCTCAAAACCCTTCTCCTATATTGGAATCAAAGCTCTTTAGCAACAAGGAGCAACATGATAAGCTTAATTGTTGTGAAGAGTGCCTCTCCAATTATGAAAAAGAAGCTCAATTGTTCAAACCAGACCAGAAGAATCTGTTGCCTTCTTGGCTTCAGTCTCATAGCACAGAAGCACGTCAGAAGGTAGCAAATTTTTTTTTCCCCAACTTGTACAAGAATACAAAAGACTAAAAAACCTAATACCTAAAAAGATTTATCTCATATTACACGTCAAATCTGAATAATTTACACCGTCGATTTGAGATCAACCGGTCTAGGTTAATTAATGTGTCACACATTTAACGCGTCAAATCTGAATCTAGTATCACAAACACACATTTATTTGGATACGAATCATGCCCAATTGAGAAACTATACATTTATCGTATCCTAGTTGATGTACATTTTAATCATTAGATCAAAATTAGACGGTTCATACTTTGACTTCATCAAAATAATGATCTTATGTGATTTTTGACTTGGTGTATGTTTGAAATAGTGGCTTATGAACAGTTCAATGTTTTTTTCAGGATGAATTAACCCAGTTGAACAAAAAGTGGAACAGATTGTGCCAATGTCTCCACCAGAACAAACAACCTCAAAACCATTGGAGCAACAATCACAGTTCCAATGCAAAGATCTATCCTTATAATTCATCATACCCTTATTGGCCAAACCAAGGTAGTAGTATCTTGCCAGATACATCAAGTTCAATATCTTTTGCTGATTCTGCAACCAAACCAGCTTATAGCTCAAACCTTATACCTCGATTCCGGCGTGGACAACAATCATGCACCATTGAGTTCAACTTCAATGATGAAAAAGCTCAGAAAAACCAAGTAACAACAACCTTGGAATTGGATTCTCTTAAGGGTATGGTAGGTACTAAAGAAGTTAAGACAACTCTTGCACTTGGAAATTCAACATTCAGTGGTTCAGATCAGAAAAAGATGGAAAATTTAACACTGCAAAGAGATCATGTTTGTAAAGTCTTGCAGGAGAATGTTCCATGGCAATGTGAAACAGTTAGTTCAATAGCAGAAGCTTTGGTTGATTCAAAATCATCAAAGGAATGTGCTACTTGGTTGTTTTTGCAAGGAAATGATTCTGTTGGGAAAAAAAGGTTGGCACTTGCAATAGCAGAATCAGTGTATGGATCAATTGAAATGTTTTCTCACATGGATATGTTGAAGAGAGAGAATTCAGAGACACCCTTTTCTGAAAAGGTTGTTGGGCCATTGAAAAACAATGAAAAGTTTGTTGTTTTGGTTGAAAATGCTGATTTTGGTGATACCCTTTTAAGGAAAATGCTTGCTGATGAATTTGAGATTGCAAAGTTTGGAACTTTAGGCCAAAAAATATTCATATTATCCAATGGTGGCAGTATGGTCATTGAAGATCAGAAGAAGGATTCAGTGATGAAGTTGGTTTTGAAGATTAGTGAAACTGAGAAAAAATCAACTTTGGAGTTATCACCATCTTCATCATCATCAAAATCACCTTGTTTAGGTAATAAAAGAAGTGCTGAACTTGACTTGTTTAGCAAGATAAAAATTCCAAGGATTGAAGAAAATGAAGGGAACAAAAAGAGAGAATTTTCATTTTCAAGACAATCAAGCTTCAACAACACTCTTGACTTGAACATGAAAGCTGATGAAGAAGAAGATTATGATGATAATGATGAGGGTGAAAATAGTCCAATTTCAAGTGATTTGACAAGAGAAACATTAGGAGAACATTTGATCTCAAATGAGTCACTAGACTCAATTGAGAATGTGTTTGAGTTCAATCAAAGTCCAGCTAAGAACAAGGAAATGACGCAGATGTTTATGTCAAGGGTAAAAGAGTCATTTGAGGAGGTTTTTGGGAATGTAAAATTTAGTGTACAAGATAAGGTGATAGAGGAAATTGGTGTAGGGTGTGGTTCTTTTACTAACAACATGTTTGAGAAATGGCTAAAAGGCATTTTTCAAACAAGTTTAGAGAGGGTTAATGGTGGGGGTAAAAATGGTATAGTTTATACACTTTGTTGGGGTGGTAAAGAGGATAGAAAATGGGATAGTGGGTTTATGGGTTCATGTCTGCCTAAAAATATCCAAATTGTTAACTACTTAATGGATTGATCATATCACTGACTTTGGTTAGTAGTGGGGGTGAGAAGATGTAAAATGCAAGTAATAGGGTACCTTTTGTGTAACTTCTAATTTTCATTATAGAATGTGGTTGTTTTTCTTATGCACTTTTATCCTTTTTTGTTAACCATTTCTTACCATTTTTTTCGTGTACTCTTTACAATCATGAGCAGCATCTTGTAATGCCATTGATGATTTGTTTTTAATAATTACGAATCGAAATCAGGATCTTGGAGTTTACAACACTCACACACTATGTGCACTAACCATTTGCGCTAGACCTGATTGTAATGAATTTTTATTTGAATGTTAAGGTGCAATAGTTGATAAAGTTTAATAGCACATATAGCAAAAGGAAGCATGAAGTTGAAGATGATGTTTGTATGTATGCAAATACTTAGTCATGTCTAGTGAAGACTTAACTATATGTTATTCAATCAAATACCATCAATGCAGATGTTTGTTGAGATATTTTAGAGAGAAAAAAATATAATATATGATGAAATATCTTTGATCCATTTTCAATGCACTATTTATTCATAGAAAGCACCATTTTTAATCCTCTTTTCAACAAGCATCATAGTCAATTCATCAATTTGATGAATCAGTTCATAACAGAACAAGAACAGAAAAAGGTGCTAGCAAGATTTTGATGCTATATATCCAGATTCTGAACACTTTGTTTGAACTACAACAAAAAATTCATGTCTAAAAACTCCTATTGATATTGTGTTCCTAACTTTTGTTCATAGAATAAATCAAAATTTGGATGAGTATAAGCTGTTTATATTGTTATTATGAAGAAAAATAAATGTATCATGAATCAACTCTATTATTCTTCAGTTGTCACATATAATTGAGAGAGTATAGAACACTATTAATTTCATTAGTTTGGAGATACCAAAAATTTATGACAAATTTGAAAAGTTATTTAACATGTTCATGATGTAAACAATGCAATTTGAAACATGATATTGAAGAGATACATCATATAGAAAATTTCTAAATCCACAAATAAGAGTTTCCTTGTTCAAAACTAAGTTGGATTTTAAATTCTCAACCTGTAACAATTCTCTTTCAATATCCTAATGTAATCCAACTATCCTACTTGATTTTATTTTAAGATTATATATCTTACTCTTGAATCTTCAATTATTTCAATTTTTATAGCTTATTATTTGTTAGTTAATATATTGATCATCATGCTTATCTTAGGCCATGCACAAATATATATATACACCAAGTAGTACCAACCCAATGAAAACCAAAAACAAGACTCCACTACAAGACATTGACACTTTATAGTTCCAAATTTATTTCTTGAAATATTCTTTATAATTTCTTTGACCTTAAAGTTTGCATGATTGAACGGCGAATGTGGGTCCTGTCTTCCATTCTTAGAACATCATCATGGCTTTGATTTTCTGCGTTAGATTTAAGATGTATGATCGTAACATTTTATACTTTTTAAGAGAAAAGTACTCGAGTGTCTTGCTGTTTTAATTATGTAAAGTTATTCCATCATAGTTGAATGATAGATATCCCCTCATTATATTTGAATTACAATGTGGCCCATATTCATAATAATGGACAGCAGCAACAAACTTACATGGATATGGAAAAAATATAGAAAATTGATTTTCTCACATCTATTCTTTCCTAAACACACGTGGAAATGACAGTTTTAGCCCCATCGGAGGTTAACATCCGCTCCAAACTATAATTTAATACAGTCAAAGCTTCATCCAACATTGTTATTATCATCCAAATTTTCTTGCAAAGTAAAATTGTACCAATTCATCCAAAAAAAAATTAAGAAAATCACAAGTAAGTAAGCTTAATCCTATTAACATGCAACTTAGTTTGATTAGGGTGTTAATTTTGATAAATTTAGCAAAATGTTATTGAAAATGTCATTATTTAGTTATGATGGAATGTTGTTATGAAAATCTCATTACATGGAATGTTATGATGGAATTATGCAATTTAGTTTGATTAGCAAAATGTTAGTTTGAAAATGTAATTATTTCGTTATGGTCGAATGTTGGTATGAAAAATCACATTACATGGAATGTTGTTATAATGGAATTTTACAATTTAGTTTGATTAGTGTCTTATTTTGTTATGAAAATCTTATTATTTTTTTAGATTAGGATGTTATAATAAGTCGCAAAAGCGCTATATATATATATATATATATATATATATATATATAGTCAATTTAGTTTAGTTACTTTCAATATTTTGAATGATGGTTCCTATATTAATGATGGTCTATTTTGAATATTTTTTGTATTGTTTTATTATGCGGTCATGTCTGAGAAGGAGGCTGGTGCTGAATTGAAAACGGAGCTTGAGGCCCAGCAGGGTGATACTCAAATGAAAAAGAAAGCAAAAACGACCATGATGTGGCACGACGTCAAATGCGAAGGATCTGAAGAAAAAAAGCAATGTGAAGGTGTTAGTCTACAATTTTAATAAGCTAAGAATGAGTGGAAGGACGTGTTATTTTGGTCCACAGCCTAAATTAGGTGTCCCAGGAACCGTAGAGGAAAATCCTATTGACTTAAGTGACGAGGGAGAAGATTAAAAGTGATTATTGTAATGGCTTGTAATAATGTCTTATTTTTTTTGGATTTTTTTTATGTTTTTGAATAAATTTGAATAACGTTGTGTATTAGACCGAATAAATTTATGTTTGAATAAATTTTGTGTATTTTGAATGATTGATTAGAACTGCGATGAAAATGAATGCATGAATGAAGCAATTGTTATGGTGTAAATTGACTTTGGGTGATTTTGGAAGAAGTTTGAATGCATGAATGAAGCAATTCTTCTGCTTGTGTAAAATTACAGGTTGCAGCGGTGGTTATTTGGGTCCCTCGCTTTTGATTAAATAAATGATTGATTGTTTGAGAGTTAAAAGGGAATAGAGAGAAAGGACTTTGGGAGAAAGAAAAGATGAAAAGGAGGTAGATGATAAACCCTCCCATGGAACGTTTATTTTTCTCCATAAAACTAAAACTCATATGAAGATAAACTCAAAATAATATATTAAGAGATAACTTTGGAGGACACTGTTGGATCCAACAAATTCTCTAAATCTCTATGGGTGTTTAGGACTAAATAAAAAAAAAAAAAAAAGAAAAAAAAAAAAGAAAAAAAAGAATTTTTTTTAAATTTTTTTATA
>Ga0228710_1003434_pt1 | contig 25198 bp, 20 predicted proteins | sample MedpolnodulmetaG_FD_177995 | JGI IMG/M metagenome (GOLD analysis project Ga0228710, IMG submission 177995) | Root nodule microbial communities from Medicago polymorpha collected in Santa Monica, California, United States - pink nodules | ecosystem: Host-associated > Plants > Roots > Nodule...
TGATTTTGCAATTGAACTTATTTTCCACAAGGTTTTTAAATATTGGAAAAATAATGGACACATCTGATTTGAGCTTTAACGGATACAGCCACACATACTTTGAAAAATGATCGATAAAAATAACATATTTATCGTCATACTTTAAATATTTTGATAAGGACACATACTTTAACTGCACGAGCTTCAGCGTCACAAGAACCGAGTAATGCGAGATAGAGGTATTTGTCCTGGCGAATCCAAAAGCTGAACTCAGGATTGTCGGAAACACCGACTGCAGTTGCAATTTTTGCTGGAGGACGCGGCGTGGCACCAGTGACATATCCGTCAAGGTCTCGAGCAACCAGAAGAGAATGGATTTGGCGATACCAAGCGGGGTAATTGGAGGAGTCTCTGATATGCTATTCAAAATACTGTTGCACAGTTCCTTCCTATATACAAGGAGGTGAATGATAACTATGAATCCTTATCTACTTGTTGATTAAGTACTCCTATACGGCAGAGGACTAGGACGCAGTGCATTAATGTATTGAGAATGATTGAATGAATGTAGTGATAGTCAATGATGAATATTGTAAAAAATGCACGTTTAGGGGTTTAAAAAAAGGGAGCTTCCACGGTGCAGTCAAGAAATTGACTTTTTTGAAAAAGTTAATTTTAATTTTAACGTTTAATTCATTTTTAAATTGTTGATTACTGATTAATGATCCATAGTAATTCACCTAGTAATGCTTGCAACATCTTGGACTTACATGTACTATTTTATCGTTGGCATCTTTAACATGTAAACAGATTTGATGATATTATATGATAGTCTTGAGTGTTACACTTTGTAGGGTGTTACACTTAAAACAAGGTAAGATAAAATTAGATTAAGTGTAGTCTTGTTAATCTGATGAATTGATGATACTATGGGGACTGAACTTTTGATGCCACTGTACAAACAGTGGGGGTGTTACTCGCTACAATTTTGATGTTATAGTGTTAACTTCATCAGAAAAGTCATTTTCACGACTTTACCATAGAATTTTCCTTAAAAAATATCATCTCTGTAACGAATGGTTGGTTTGTTAGTTTACCTAAAACCACCCCCAAGTTAACTCACGTTGGGTGTCAAAATGGATGGATTAAGCCATTCCAGCGATGCATCCATTTTGCCACCCTAATTGTTGTTACCATTTTGGTACTCACATCATCAAGTTTCTTTCAATTGTTAATTATTAGTTTTAATCTCTAAATCAACTATGAAATGTCATCATAGAATGAGGTTTGCCGTTTACATCATCTCATTTTTTTCCTAGCATTTTCAATTCTTACTGCTGGTGCATATATTTATTCCTAGCATTCTCAATTCTTGGATACATCATCAACACGAATGAAAGCACAAATATGGGTCATACATATCCAATGCATCATACAACTCCTTATCTATCATGGCCTTTCCCTATATATACACTACTGGACTGGACTGGACGTCCTTTGCCCTACACTCATCCCTCATCTGATGTGAATAAAACAATGGCTCAACATGTGTATTGTGTTGATGTTCTTATGTAAACTGACAAGGATGGTGAACTCACACCATGCAGCAAAACAGCTGCGAAAAGGTCCACTGACAAGGCTATGGCTATAAAACTCAAATGTGTTAAGATAGAGCCAATTGAGTAGAGGACTATTTCAGTTGTCATGTTCCTTTCCATTTTGTATTATGAGATACTTCTTTTGTCTGTTTCTGGTTATCTGATCAACATGACTTTTGTGTAAGCGTGATGCACAGACCTTCAAGGTCATCATCTTCTTTTGCTGTTTTTTATTGTTAAGTCTGTACACATAAGTGATTCTGCATTATCATAACCTTATATTTCTGCGGTAGTATATGTCTAATTCACACAACGTGATCACATTATGCTCCTTGATATAACAAAATGAAGATAAACTTTCTCCTTTCATGGGCACGATGCATACAAATCAGTTGACTGTATATAACAAGATGAAACGTATTTCAAGGAGCAGATCAAGTTATGGAAACTAGTTTCCACACTATTTTTATGGAAACTAGTTACAAACCCGTGCGAAACGTATTTTCTAAAAAAATTGTTTAAAAGGAAAAATGAGCAGATCAAGAGTGATAGTTGCACTTTTCTAAGAGATTGTTGTTGATTATAAATGTGAGAATTAAGTATGCATATTGCATAAACATTAGAAATGTGCACTTTTCTAAAATATTTATCAAAGCATCAAAAGAGCATATTAAGATGAAACAAATTGGAATCAATGAAGGAACCAATAGTGTGCAAATTACGATTACATATTAGCCAAAATTATAAATGTGCAATTGGAATCAATGAGGGCTACTGTCAGAGTTAAAAAAAGGGATTAACACTAATATTCACATCACACAAAGTGAACCAAAGAAACAGCATCCTCAAGTCAAGATAGTTTAGGATTAGAGTTAAGGCGATTCGTCGAAGTATCAGATTTTAAAAATTCTACTTTATGTAAAATTTGTGTCCCTTACTTTTGAGCAATTCTTGGAGCAGATCTTGTCAATTTTACACAATATGAAGCCTGCAAATAATAGAAGACAGCTGGGTGCTCAAATTCACAGAAGCAAGAGTAACATCAGAAGCCAATGTTTTTTGTAGCCCGCAAACCCCTAATAACACAGATTCAAATGTTAATTAACTTCAAATAATCTCAAGTTTCAACATTCCAATCTAAATCCAACACTATATTACCATGCAGCATGGGGAGCCATAGGCTTTGCAGGAATTCCATTAGGAGGCAAACCTCTTGCAGTGCTAAAAGAGTTCTGAACCATAATCAAAATAAAAATTTAGTAATTCACATGTTCAGCTTCCATGTTTAGACGGCATATAAAATACACCATTGCCAATATGCATAAATTTGACGGAATTATCTGTCACCTAATTAGAACCAAACTCAATCACATGAGAAGGAAGGATGCGGCCAAGATAATTTGGAGGTATGATATATCGCCTCCCTTCATTGTTGAAAATAAGATGAGAACAATTAGATACGAAAGGAGAAACTTTGTTGCATGATCTTCAAGACTACATGAGTTGGAACCATGTCTAATTCAGCCCAAGACAAATTTTCTTACCTGAGGTAAAGGTATTGTGATTAAACTTCTCGGATAATCTTGTTCAATACTCCTGTAATTGAAGAAACATATCAGAAAATTTGTTGAAAATGAAAAATTGAGAACAAACTTTTACCCTAGATAATAGTTGATAAAAAAAATGAAGACTTTGCTTGTGTTTCAAAGAAGCACCAAAAGTCTGATAGGCACATTAAGGTTTTCAACTAATCGAATATAAAAATTGCGAATAAATTTCATAGCCGAGGTGTACCCGATTATATAGGGTTTTGTCTCATCTCGGCTCAAAGATATAGGGTTCTATATGAGTTAATTGATATAACTTATTTTTAACATGTTGGAAACTGAAATCTTTGAAAGAAAATCAATGTGTCAGGACCTTGCCATTCTCATTTCAGGTTTAACCTTTCATAATCACACAATCTAGGGAAATTAGTATGCAAAGAAACCCAAATGAGGGGTTTAAATTCTTGCAAATGCATATCCATAAAAATGTCAAACAAAGAAGTGTTAAGAGAATAATAAAAAGGAAAGATATAAACAATTTTAAGAAAGGGTGAATCAAAATAAAATAAATGGTCCCTATTTATACATGAGAAGTCCTAAAGAAGAGAGTCATGGATTCAAGCATGCAACAACAATTGCGCAAAGAGTAAAATTGAATGAACAAGGCATATCCTACAAAATGGCTAAACAGAAACATCGAAAGCAGACCTGAATTTGAAGTAGCAGAGGAAAAAAACTTACATAAACAAAACACATAATGCAGTATAACAAACACCGACAACCACGAAGAAAAAGCTCCCTCACAAACGATTAAAGATCTAACAAAGCACATCCAAATTTGAATGCTTTGTAAACTTCCAATGCACTGAAATGATTTAAGAAAGAGGACATAAAAGTGATATCAATAACTCATAGTTGGTGTGATCAAGAATTTTTCACAGTAGCAATAAAATGCTTAGAAAGAAAAACCAAGAGATGGTTTTACAACTATAGTTGGTCACACACACAGAAACAAATAAAATGCTTAAAAATTAAAATTGACTTATTTTCACAGTAGCAATTCAAGAATATGTTGCTACAGTCGTTGTGAACAATTTCAATATAGATAAATCTCAAGAGAAAAAAATATGAATAAGAGAACATGAAGATCCAACTGTTCTAGTTTCTTCTATAGCAAAATAAATGAGAAAGAAACAAATAAAAGTGGAAGAAGAAACTTTACCCATAAGAACCTTTCTCCGTCAGATTCAAATTCAAACAAAATCAGCTTCTCAAATTTCTCCTTCTCATTTTGCACATGATTTAAGAGCTCTGAGTGGCATTTTCACTTCCAAATTATCAAACATTGAATCCAACCAAACACATAGAAATTACTCTATAACTATAACCAAAGCTTCAAATCACTCAATCGCACTACAATCTATAATTTTGCTGGAAATCGCGGTCAATAACTTCTAGTTAAAACTTAGAAGTATATAATTGTTTCATAAAATTGGTTTCAACATATGCGCAGGAAATTTCGAAACTTTCGCATAAAAATTAGTCATGTGGCAAGTGGTTGTAGTTGAATAGTTAAGAATGACTGACTCACATTACACAACAGGGATGTAGAAATACATACACAAAGACAATCTCTCAAAATAAGGACAAATAAGAAACTAAGGAAATTGTATCAACGATAATAAATAGAGAGAATAATCCTAATGATGATGACTATAATCAACAATTGTAATATGTTGTCATAGCAACCTTTCTGCTGTCAATAGAAAAATGAAAGGAGCACTTGCAATGGAAAAGGTGTTTTGCAAGAATTTCATTTGGCATATATTCTGCCACAAGCAACCTCTCATCTCCTTCACAACAACATAGGATCCCTATCAAACAAACTTCTGATTAAAGCAAAATGTAGAAAAGGGATCCTATGTTGTTTGTGTTTGAAATGTGACTACCTTCATTGTTGGAATGCCCTGAAAAGAAAATAAGAGATGAGAATAAAACTGTCATAAATGAAAAGAAAATTTGAGTCAATAACTCATAAGAATCACAAATTAAAATAAGAAAAAGAATGTTATAGAAACTGAAGGCTCACTATTGTCGAAAGCTCACATAATACTTGGACTTTGGCTCAATTTAGATTAAGCCATAAGTTTGTGGTTATTCTATAAGCTCAAAATTGATAGTAGAGTTAAATGATGGATTTATAGATAAAACTTGAATTCAGTTTTTGCAGCTCATAAGTATTTACGAAACGTATTCAATTCAATAAAACTCTAGTGCTGCATCAACATAAAAAGATTAAAGGCTTCTTTACATGAATAAAATTTAGTTTCAATCTTAGGCAGATAGAGGAAAGTAGCATACAAATTAAGTCTTTAAATTCAATCTAAAAATATGTTCACTTGGGAATAAGTTATGTGACATATTCATAATCAACCTGAATTTGTTTGATCGGTGGGTTATGTACCTTTAGGCTTCATTCAACTTTAAATGTACACTCTCCAAAGATGAAGTTGTAAGTTTTCACCTGAGGTTTTGATTGGTGGGTTATGTACATTTAGGCTTCATTCAACTTTAAATGTACACTCTCCAAAAACGAAGTTGTTAAGTTTTCACCTAAGGTTTTGACGGTCACAGATTATTTGATTACAGTCTCTTTAACATGCATGTGAATGCTATACACCCTACAAAACAATATAATTATAAGTAGTGCCAATAAAACTCATACTTATCCTGAGCAAGCTTAAAAGACTTTACATTTTTTGTGCAAACTTCACAGAGAAAGAAAAAAACATTGTATCTGTGATGGAACTAACAATGGTTGATCACAAGAGAAACATAATTATTCGCCCATAGATTTATTGAATCAAAGAAATTGGATACACAAATGAGCTATTCTTGCATTTTCCTCTACATTCTATTTTCTTTCATACTAATACTAACAAATACTAATTAATGAATGGCTATACTAATTAATGAATAGGGTAAAATGAAGTGGAATGAGCTAACATTCAATTATTAGATTTTAAAAGACGGATGTTATCATATTTTATCCCAATCATATTTTTACCAACAAAATGAAACCCATATTTTGAGCCAATTTTCCAAACATCTAAATCCTTTTTCAAGTCCTTGATACAGTCAAAGCCCCTAGACATTGAGAACCCTACATAAAATTACACCAATTCATCATATAACCAGTTTGTAATCCCTCACTGAGATTTGTAATTGCATTCCTTTAACAAAATCACACAACCAAATCAACCAAATATTTTTTTTCAAATTCCGAAACTCAACTGAATAATTGAAAGTCTTGTTCCATGTTAGAAACTCTTCCATTACAGCCCAAAAATTATCAGCAGGTACAATTTAAAATCCCTTTCGAACCAACAATATGCTCAATGTGATTCAAATGCTTCTCACAGAACAATTCAATAAAAAATCTGCATTGATGTTATGGCAGAAAAAAATCTTTACACACAAGATGGAACCATTAAATTGACAAATCATAAGATTCAAAACTACTACATATATAAGATTCAAACCTCATTGACATGTTGAGTTCATTGCAAAGATTTTCTGTGTGACTCTACCCAAGTTTACACAAACATTGTTGTAAGTGTGTTAAACACAGTCATCATATGAAAACATAGGGACTATATTACAGAAACTGTCATATAATCTTTCCCAAACATTTGAACTTTAATTGTTTGAAAAAAACCGAAGTGAAATTATTTTGGATGTGATTATTGAGCAGATCCTGTAGATGATTCCACAATGATTTTTTTTTGAAAATGGGAAGTTAGAGACAAACTTTGGAATCACATGTTTTTCATTAATCTAATAAAATCCATTGAGAATGCCTTCAACACCAAGTAAGAGATAACAAACATATTTTCTGAATCATTGCAAAAAAATTCTGAGTCATGATTCTTTGAAACCTCAAATGAGAGAGCAAAAATATTCTATGTATCAAATGACCTCACCATACAATAAAATTTCCAACCAAACTAAAATTCAGACTCTTTCATGCAACAAAAACATCATCACAGGAAATTCATTTCATCCAACTCAACACACCATTTACGGCAACAAACACAAACATGTTTAATTTCTCATATTTATTCAATTTTTCCAATTAACCACAACCTCTAAGTAATCAGTATATATATAACGCACAACCAGCGAGTTCCAACATACATGCATGAAGAAAAAAAAAACCAGAAACATGCCATAACACATGCAAAATAAAAACAAGCCAATCAACATATTATAAACACAAACAACTGAAGAAAAACACAAACCCAGAGCAAAGCCTTCCAACAACAAACAAAATCAGAAAATCCAAAACCAAAATCAAACCAAAATCAATCGAATAAAGGAAGAAACCACAAAAACAACACAAAAATGGAACATGCAAGTGCATAAAAAAACCGGACACCAACCTTCAATCAACGACGACGACAAACGGAAGAGAAAGCGGAGAAATAAGTCGTACAAGTAGTATAAGCGGAGAAATAGCTGAAGAACATAATGAAAGAAGTCGTAAAAGAGAGTATATATAGTGAAAAAAAATGGTGAGGGTATCATGTTAATTATAATGTTGTTTTCGTAATCTCTTTAACAAAATAGAAGATCCTCTTTTCCTACAACAAATCTTTATAATGGTTTGGTAAATGTTTTAGAAATGTACATGTATATATATATATATATGGGTTTTGTTAGAAGACACCTTTTATATGGGTTATCCTATAAGCATTTACCAAAAGACGAATTTGTCTTGTATAATAATTAAAAAATTACTAAAATACCCCCAATGAGGGCAAAATGGGAAATTACAGAAGACGAATTTGTCTTGTATAATAATAATAAGTAGATAAAATAGCGCAACCCCAAACAGGGATGCTTACAAGCGATATGTGTTTCTAGAATTTTTCTATGCATGAAACATGTAAAATCAATCATGAATAATTGATTTGTCTTTGCTAGAATTTAACAAGCGATGGTTTAGCAGATGCAAAATGTATTAGTAAAATGAATCACATTTCTACAATTTCATTTGTCTTCTTGGATGTTTTAATGCATGGAACACGTGTGCACATGATATGGGACATTACAGTTCTTTGGTTGGATGGGCTGCTACTGTTCGGTGCTGAATACAAATTGTGAGTTGTATCCAATATGAAAGAATATAATGATTAATATCAAACTCTTCGTATACCCAACTACTGCCAGTATCGATGTTAAACAACATGCTCAGATACAATGCGGTTTTTAAGGGCATGTTTATTAAATTATTACGATGCTCAGGGCTGATATGCTTTATCATATATGCTTTGGAAACATGGAATTAATTAAGGGAAGCTCATGACATCAGATTGGATACATTATGGTTTTTAATGACAAGCTCAATAAATGTCCACCGCGCTCTAGACAAGTCCATCAATGTCTTTATATCTAGCCAAAACAAACGTGTTTCAACTTTAGGATTCATGTTTAATAAATTTTATCCTTGCTTCTTAAAAAAAAAAAAAAAAACCTTTAGGATCCATGTCCTTTTTTTTTTGCTCACAAAAAGTATCTGAGTTTGTGTCATGCTTTTGGTTAAATCCTACACAATTGATACCACCAAGAGCCGCAAGATTCATGAGGGACGTTATCTATTGTCAGATATTACAAACGGTACCAAGCAATTATATATTTTTTGTATACTGTCTACTCAGTTTCAGTATAAATTTAATGAGAAATTTGGACCCTAAAGGCCTATGTAATGGAACCAGGATGATAATCATAAAGATGGAGAGATATCTTCTTGAAGGGAAAGTGATAACAAGTAGCAACAATGGTGATAAGGTGTTTATCCCTAAACTATCTTTGTCATGAACTGATACAAAAATTCCTTTTAAATTTCAACGTAGACGGTTTGTTTGTTTTGCAATGATCATTAACAAAAGTCAAGGTTTAAACAAATTGACATATACCTTCCACAACCAGTGTTCTTGCATGATCAACTTTATGTAGCAATTTCAAGGGTTACCTCAAGAGACGGTTTGAAAATTTTGCAAATAGATGAAGACGGTGTTTGCAGTACTTCAAATGTAGTGTTTAAAGAAATTTTCTAAAATGTGTAGACCACTCATTACTTTTGATGTTTATTATTGAATACAATGCTATAACATTTTAATGTTAAGTTTGACCTACAGGTTGTATTTCTGCTTTTTTTGGTTATAAAAAAAATAAAATTACATTGTAGTTCAAACTTAATAATGTAAATCAATCCTCCATCGCACGGAAAGACGTCTTGCATTAATAATGTCAAGGATTGATTTACTGAAATAAATTAAGAAAGGTTACTTCAATTTATATCAGCTGATTTCATACTCCATGCTTCGAGATTCTCCACAATGATCGGTTCAGTACCATTGTTAAACACAAACAAATGAGCTTGATTCGCTACGGCTAGTACTGGATAAACCCTAGACAAAATGTTTGTTTTACCTCCTTCTCCAAAACTTTCCACTACTGAATGATCAATCTGTTAAGTAAAAAATCAATCATTAATCAATTGATAATAATCATCATAACGGTTAAAACAAAAATAGAGAAGGGTGTTGTATATTTGCACATACCAAACTCCTAAGAGAAAGTTTTTTAGTAGCTAAATCCACATCTACAAATCCAGCAAATGATGGCTTGTACAAGTTACTCGTCAAAGAAGAACTGTCAAAAAATGAAAAACAAAATTAATCTAGTTTAAATAAAGGATTTGATGAGAAAAATAAAATTGGATCCTCATCAGCATCACAATTTGAATTAAATAACCATCAAATTTTAGTTCCTAAAGTACCATCGATATCTTTCCAATTTAGTAAATAAAATATACAAATATGACAAGTAGTTTTTAAGACATAAAATTCGTTAATTTAACATTAATATCATATACTCTAGAGACTAACCTGATTGATTTTTATACATATATTTTAGAAAGTAAATGGAAAAGAGAGTGATATTTTAAAACTAAATTGTTAGTTTATTCCAATTTAAATTACTCATACCTGGTCGCATCAGAGCACAAGAGAACTACATGTTTATTTGGAGCTTTGAAGATTCTAAAGAATACTGGAGTAAACTCTGCCAAATTTTCTGAAGCCAAAGTCAAAAGACCAAAAGGTCCAACGCCACCTTGAACTTTTGAACCTTTTTGGGAACAAAGGTCTTGTGCATTTACCCAACTTGGATCATAAGCCTCTGCCTTATCCAAGCTTGAAAATGAGAAAGTAACTTCCACATCTGCCTGCAATTTTAATTCAATATTTTTTGAATTTGGTTAAATTTATATTGTGTATAAAATTATTGAAGGTGTAAATAAATATCATAAAAAAGAATAATGTTAAGTTTGACATTTATTGCTTATAATAAAGTGTTTAACCCACCTGGGCAGCAGTTATTCCAGCTACTTCAACATGAACACCCTTTTCAAGCTTTTGATTGTTCATACTAACTTCTTTCTCTCTGAGTACATTCAATTCTTCAACAGGCCATTGTACTAATTGTCTTTCAGTAGGATCAAGCCACACAGTTCTTGGAATTGCCTAAAGATTTTGACATACACATACATTATTGGGTATACAAAAAATTATTAAAAGGGGTAGGTTCAATATTATATAAAGTACCTGAATTCCAGCCCATCCTTTTTTAACATCATCATCTTTGGAATCAGACTCATTAGCCCAACCCCAAAGTATCCTACGATTCTTACTTTGATCAAAAAATGACTTGGAAGCATAGAAATTACCATAGTCATATCTAAGTCCACCCCAACCATCTTCTGAAGTATTACTAGGAATATACTTATCCTTATCGGTTAAATATGTGCCCAATGTGTAGTACTCAAATCTAGTCATGTCAAGACTATTCTTTAAGACATGTTTAACATGATTTCCTTCAATTGATGTATCCAACCCTACTTTACCTTTAAGTGAAACCGGGTAAAAATCAGGGCACTCCCACATACCCGTAGTAGTTTTCGAATGGATCGGATGTTTGGCCCGAACCCATTTCACAAAATCCCTACTCCTATACAAGTAGGCCATCCCTCTATGTTTTCTTCTACTACCAACCAACATCCTCCAACGTCCATCTTTACCCATCCAAGCAGTTGTAGGATCACGAAAAGCGCTACCATTAACGCCTTTTCCTGCGATCACAATCGGGTTGATCTCATCGGGTTTTACCCATTTTCTAAGAAGTGGGTCGGTTGGATCTTCGGGTATAGCATAAACTTGAACTTGAGTGTTATTTTCGTCGATAATTCCTGTGTAAAGGATCACGGGTCCTTTACCCGGAACAATAGTGGCTGACCCGGACCAACATCCGTATTTGTCAAAGGGTTTTGATGGATATATAGCGGGTTCAAGTGCTTTCCAATTTATAAGATCCTTTGATACCGAGTGGGCCCACACAATGTTTCCCCATACAGATCCTTTTGGGTTGTACTGGTAGAATAGGTGATAGTATCCATTATAGTACATTGGTCCTGCATGGTTCATAAATAATTGGTTGAAGTACATGCAGATAATATGAAGGACATGGACAAATGAAGTAAGAAAAAGAAAAGAAAAAGTCAAATGCGAATTTTACTTACCATTTGGATCTGCATGTGATTGATGCGTCCATTACACCAATTTAGAAACCATGAAAGAATCAGTAAGCAAATAAAGTTAGCATAATTGGAGATGAAAACTGAAATGGAAATTTTTGTAAGTATATTTATCTTGATCAAGATTTAATGGGAGAGGAAAGTCAGAATTGAAGAGATCAAAACTCCTCCCACTTCATTTCAACTTTTATCCAAAATCTTCAGGAGACTTAAGAGAAACGTAAAACATATACGACACCAAAATAATATCCTATAATGGTATAAAAGTAAAGTACAAATTTGGACGTTTCCTTTAAACCAAATAAAAAGAATTATTTTTCGTTCTCTCCACCATTAAAATCATATCCTCCTTTTTGGCTCTTCCTTTTATAAGCAAACTTCGTTAAAGTGAGCTGTGAGCACATAGCGTCATGGCCACCCCTTTGAAAACTCAAGAAATCTAAAGCAATTAATGTGACCTTTTTTTTTTAACCTTGGTTAATACGCTTATATGTACAAAAAATAATTGAGGGCTTATGTATAAAATTTTATGATGAAATAAAAATATCAAAATATAATATATTTTAGTGTAGAAAATAATCCACTCTAATTTATTAAAAATCAACTAACTTAATGAATTTCCTGTCAAAAAAAACTAACTTAATGAATTAATTTTTTTTGTTTGACAAAACTAACTTAATGAAATATACCTGCAAGGTTACCAATTTACCCTTGTTTCGAATCTAATCAAATTTAAATTCATGTCCATTTTAGTAATAATATAATATAATGAGAAAAAAATAATAGTAATATTCATTCAATTTCAAGCTATTCTCATCATATCAATCATATCAGGTTCAGAAATACAAATTGATTCTTATGACTTCCCTTTATTATTTTTATTTCCTTTCAAAATGGTGTAACAACAATATAAAAGAGGTAAAAACAATAGTGAACATTCCCCTTCTTCTTTTTTCCGCATGCACCATTAGAGATCAAACTCTAGACCAAATCGTTAAGAGTCCAAGTATCTATAACTTGTATCACACCGTGGTTCAAAAGTCTTTTTTGTAAAATCAATAATGCTGTTCGATGTTATATCTTCACATTTTATCCAGCCTACCACCATTTTATTCAAGTTATGAAAACATTATGCACCCGCAGATAAATATTATCATAATTTTAGATTTTATATAATATTTATGGACGTAGAACTATTATAAACGTAGAACCATTATGGTACAATCATCACAATAATTCAAGAATCACAAAAAAGTGCACCGAAAATATATTATAAATTCATAAAGTAGGGTTAAAAAGTAAGAATGTTACGAACCGTTGATCCAGTTCCTAGGAGGTTGAAAATGGTATGCAGTTCTATGCACTTCGCTCACGGAAATGGTTGAAACAGATTGAAGGTGAGGGTATATTTTATGAAATGCTTCAACACCATTGTTTATTAGCAATAAACTAATGGAGAAAACCGCTACAAAGATCGTAACACCCTTCGAGAGAACCATTAGATATAATCAAGAACAAAACGGAGACAACGTACGTAATTTTCTAGTTAATTAATATGGGAAAGGAAATTAGGAAATACAGAAAGTGTGGAGAAAGAGAAGTTAAAATAAAATGCGTACGGGAGGAAGTTGCGATTAAGAAGGTTAAAAAATAGGATTTGGATAACTCAAAAGTTTTTATCTATTTAATTCATTGTTTTGGGCGTAATTCTCTCACCAATGGCTAAGATCGAAGACCTAATGAGAAATTAAACCCATCCACTAGTAATATTTGAATTTATCTCTAACTAATTTGAATGCGTAATATTTGAATTCATCTTTTTTTTGGTATATATTTGAATTTATCTATAACTAATATGACTTGTCAAAAAAATCTATAACTAATATGAGTGCGTCGGAAAAAAAAATAACTTTATTCAAAAAAATATATCTAACTACTTAATTCAATCATTATTTATACTGGAGGTTAAATATTAAAGGAAAAAAGTATGCTTTGATAAAAATAACTCTAGGAGGAATTGTCCTAAAAAATAAAAATAAAACACTAGGAGGAATTAATTGAGCCACACATGTCACTCCCTCTTATCTTATACACTCCATCCGTTCTAAAATATAATCGAAAAATTGGTCAACAAAAATTAATGTATTCAATTCAAAATTTATATCGAATACATTAATCTATGTTAACTCATTTTTACTTACATTTTACAACGACAAATATTGTAATTCATTTTAACAAGAGTGAAGTGTGAAAACTTCATAAAAAAAAAAAAAAACAGTGGGGATGAATTAGTTCTTGACAGAAAAAAAAAATATCCCTCTTTAGTCCCTAAAAAAAACTAGGACAATTTAGTCCTCTTGTCAAAGTTTCATAATGGGATTATGTGACAGTCCACTTATTCATCTTTAAGGTGAATTTCTCTACCACTAGAGACAAAAAAAAAATTATAATTGAACAAAATTACATTCTCTAACTATTTAGAAAATTACAAAATTTCCATCTAGTTAAATCAATCTCTCAATTTGAGCAAATTGGCTATTTCTTGCAATTCTAATTTTGATCTGAAAGAATATTGGGTTGTAACTTGTCATCTTCTTTGGTTTTGGAGGAATACCGATTTGCATAACTTGGATTTTGTAGACCACCTAAACCGTGGGTTGTAGTTAAACAAATAATAAGTCGAACTATCCTTCCAATGTGATGGGTTGAATTAGTTGCATGATAATAAGATGCATTATAATACTGCGTTGCATAATAATAAGTGGCATGATATCCCCAAACAACAATTTTTCCTCATATGAACTAATCCTTTGGATGGGTTGAATTAGATACGAATGGTGCAAGTAGAGGTAGAGGTCGATCGAAGTCAGGTTGTGGAGGCTTATTACGTGATTCCGATGACAATTGGATATGTGGCTTTGTCATTCATATCGTGAAGTTAATCAATATGCGGAGGTTCTAGTCAATATGGGGCTATTAGGGCTGCACAAAAAATCAGTATCCGAGCCAAACTGTCTGGGCCGCATGGACCGAAACAAGTCAGATCGGGTTTGACGGATAAACCGGGTTTTACGGGTGCAAATAGATGGGTTTCTTTGGGTTGTTGGGGTCGGTTTCGGGTGGGCTGATTTGGCCCAACGAAATCCGAAACTATCCGACTTTCCTACTATACAGGTTCAATAGATCTATCACGTGGCTCATTAAAAGGCTTTACTACTTTCTCTTCACCCAATAAAAGCATTCTGTCAAAAAGAAAAATATGTAAATTAATATATTTATGATGATAAAGTTACAGTTGTATGTCAATACCTAATCCCTCTTAATTAACCTTTCCAATTTCAACCCATCATCAACAACAATTCGGCTACCCTATGCACCACTCTCTCCTCATTCATCATCTATCCCTTCTTATTTCAATAAACCCAGAAACCATAACCCCTTCAATCTCTTTGAACATGCCATGAATTTGTTGTAAACTACTACTAATTGATTTTCTTTTTTGGTTTTCAACCATTCTTTTTCTTTTCCTTTCTCTCTAATTTTTCTGTTACTAATTCTTTGGAGTACTTATATTGAAGTTTTGAGTTTGTAAGAATTTCTTCTTGCAACGAGTTTTTTTTTTCTGTCAACAAAATCCGACGAAACTCGCCCGCTCACCCAGCAAACCGTCAAAACCGAAACCGATCTAACCCACAACACCAAATGGACGGAGAAGGATTCAAATTACTCAACCGTCGGCCAACTTGGTTTGGAATTTTGATCCCGAATTCCGACCGAGCCCGACCGATTTCCACCCTTAGGGGCTATGATAATGAGGATTTTTGGTGTTTGATTGAGTCTTGTCAGAGTCAGATTTAATCAGTTGTTATTAGCTAATGATAGGAGAGATTCTACTCCGCGTCTAGTTATTTTGTAGTTTCTTTATTCCTGGGCTTAAGCTTTTTCGGTTTAAAAATACATATTTAATATATTGTTGCTTGTTATAGCTTTTTAAAGGGAAAAAAATCACTTTTCCCTATAAAAAAAACGGAAAAAATCACTTTTAAAAGTTTTGAATTTGTTTGTTATAACTTTTAAAAAAAAGTAGAATAAAAAAAAACTAAAATAGTCAAATGATAAGCTATTAAGAGCAATTTCTCATAAAATAGATTTTTTTTAGATGAGAGAGAAAATAAATGTCCAAACATTAAAGGTGTGTTTGTTACGGATTAAAATAAAAGTGATTTTGATATAAACTAATTTAGAGATTATATTTTGGAGATTTTATGAAAAATTAGAATATATTTTGTGTTTGTTTACGGTAATAAAAATCATATTTTTTTAAACAAATAATTTAGTTTATTTGGATACAACTATATAAAAGGGATATTTTGTTACATGATTAGTTCAATTTTTAAAATCATATTTTCTCTCTCCTCTTAAAAAAAATTTATTTTTTGAGAAGCTGCACATTTGAAGTTGTTTTTAAATTTTTTTTAGATTATGAAGCTGTAACAAACGGATGCAAAACTCTTAAAAGTGATTATTTTTTTAAAAAAAATTATTTTTTTTAAAAACTTTAACAAACTGGCTCTAATATAATTTTGTAACTAAAAATCTCATTTTATAGTTTTATTCAAACAAAATAAATCATTTAAAAAATAATAAAAAATAAAACTAAATATCATTTTATAGTTGTATTCATACAAATTAAATCATTTAAAAAAAATTACCATGATAATAATCAAACATAAAAATTGTTTTTTTTTCTTCATAGAATCTCTAAAAAAATTAATCCATAGATTATTGAATTTTTTTTTACCAGTGTTATATCTCCATCCCAAAGAGGAGCATCACGAATATAATTCAGTCAATCGCAACACACTACTTGACATAACAAATAGAGGTGTGGCCGAAAAATAAGGAGCTCAACAATAAATCATGCAATGAAGAAGTGTCACTGTTGTCATGAAAAAGTCGATAGACTTGTCATGAAGAAATAACTTTTTTTTTAAGATAACATTTTTCTTTTTATTAGAGACCAAAAATGATGTTAAAATTACTTTTATTTTAATCCGTAATAAACAGACAATAAATTTATTCTACGCTGCAGACCAACGATACAAGGAACAACCTAACTTGCACCTGAATTTTGTTCATGTCTCCGTCGCACTACATTCTTAATTAACCCGAATCCACAATGAACAGGAAATCTTCATACTATACTAAAGTGAAATATTAATATTTTTGAAGGAAGTTAACGTTTAAAGTTGAAAGTTATATGTTGCAGTACTCGATAGATATTGCATACAAAAATTGTACAGCTTTAAGATTGTAGCATGGTCAAAAACCCTAAGCCACCAAGATTAAAAAAATAACAACACTATTGGAATAAGATAGATTAAAATACACCGCCCCTGCCCCATGGGGGAGAGTTGCCAAAAATCACTATTATTTGAGCTATATTTCATCCCAAGTTGGGATTTAAACACAAGTACACTGCCTTAGATATCACATTACATCCTATAATATAACCAGATTTCGCATGCTTCAAACTATTTCAAATGTGATGTTACAAATAAAGATACAATTTGATTCCACAACAGACAACCGAGCAAGTTGATACCACCACCATTAATTCAATTGGGTGAGAGGAGAACGTGGAATAAGTGACGGTTTCAACTCCTTTACATCAGAAGAAGATTCATATGAATTATTTTCCCGGAATTCCTCAAGAAGGGCTTCAATTGGCAAGGTTCGAAGAGAGTCTATTGTACCCTTACTTGGAACCTCAGGCTCACATCTAACTGGTGTTGTACCACTAGGCTCATAGTCCTGCAAGACAACACAAATCAATAATGATTATGATTCTGTTAAATAATATCTATACTTGATCATTGGACCACAAAATCACTTACCATATAATCCTGCTGAAAAGTTTCACATGCTCTGTGTTCAATGGAAGCAGCTTGCCCTGAGTGATTCTCTCTAAACATCTCAAGTGTATTTGCATGGCTTTTCACGACATTTACGACGCTACATACAGATTCACGTTCTTCTGCAGATGTGGCTGGAAAAAATACGCCAACAAAAAGGATCACATGAATGCAAAATATATATAATAACAACTTACGAAAAAGAAAGGATGAAATGATGGTGATATGCACTTCATAAATGTTTATTATACTGTTATAACTTATATCTATGATATTTGCAGGCATTATCGGTCAAATATATTTGGATGTAATCATGATCACATAACTTCAGCTGCAATTTGCAAATGATAAATTTTGATAGAATATTGTCAAATCATAGAACCAATATCCAGACCACAATACTCACCATCAAACTGCTGCAGAAAATCATCAGTGTTCTTTGCCACATCTTCCTCGGCTGCTGCTCGTGCAGAATTGACCTCTGCAACATGCTGCACATGGCTCTCACAAGCATTCCTGTACCAAAGTAATTGATATCATGTTGCATAAAACCTATTAATTAATGAGATAATGGTGGTAACGAAAGCTTAAAATTGACCAAAGCTAATGCCATATAACTCACTCCCCCGCATCCCCAGATATCCCAAATTAACATCATATGCTGAACACATTGCACAACAAAAAAAAAATATCTGTGATAATCAATCCACCACACACCTGATAAGTGACTCTGTCGTAAAAATATGTTTGGCCCCTAAATCATTTACAGCCTCATGTGTCCTCTTCACTTGTCCAAAAGCCGAATGAGCAGTACTGACACTACAGGAATTAAACAGGAGTGTTAGAATGTGACTAAGAGGATGTAGACCAAAAAAACTAGGAGAAATAACATATACCTTTGCTGCAGGAGTATCTCCATACGGCAATGCTTTGCTGCAGAGTAATCAGCAGTATCTTTTGCATCTTTTTCTGCTTGTACGCAAAAGGACTGCCATTTCCTTTTCGCATTGGTTGTAATATCTTCCACGGATGACACATGTCCATCGAAGAATGACTTGTTCTTTATGCCACTCTCCCTAAGATCAACAAGCTTTGAGTCTACCTGCCAGACCAACCAATAACCATTAGATGACAACCAAACAAAAAGTAGATCTCGACAATCATCCTCCATTGAGGCCAAGAAAAATATAATAATCGATAAGATCGCTAAAAACTGACAAGATGGATTTGACGACGAATGTGATCAGAAATCAAGCTAGTCATATCAGCAATGAGTTTCTCCGACTCGGATTTTGATTGCTCCTGTACAGAATAGAATAAGATGTCAATATTAGATGACAACAATCATAACCATCTTCCAAACAACATATGTTAATGTAACATTATAACCTCATAAGCTTTCTTAAAATCATCAATGCTCTCTGTTTGCATTTGGTCAGCCCGTGCAACAAACTCTTCAAGCTTTTTTGTTTCTTCAAAAAGCTTTTCAACTAATTCTTCCGATCGCTCAGATATCTCCTTTATTTGTTCCACGCTAAGATTGAATCTCTTTAATTCACAACACACAACAAAAACACAAAGTAGATAAAGATCATTAGTCAAAGAATGAATTAAAGGGAATAAGACAAAACAAGGAAACAATAAACACAGAGAACAACTTCAAGCACATACATTGCGTACTTCCCTAGCAAAAAGTGTCAATTCACCATGCTGTGTTGAAAGACAACTCTGAAGCTCGTCAAATATTGAGCCAGCTTCTGTGGCCGCAGTTGTAAGGAACTGAATCATAAGAAACAAGTAGCTTTCTTAGTGTTGAAAACAATGAAAAGCGGACAAAATAATTAATAGTACGATAAAAAAGTGTTAGAGAATATGAAACATACTTCTTCAATTGAATGACCGTGGGTGGATATGGCAGATGATAACTCCTCCAACGATGCATCTGAGCTTGCCTTATGCAAACGCACAACATTTTGCACTGCCTCAATATGAGACACATACACCGCCCTCAGGTCTTTCATTTTCTCCTTCAAATCGAGAGCCGCCTACAGGCAACAAAAAGAGGATTAAGAATTCTAAATAAAAAGACAAATGTTAAACCATGAATTGGAAAACCAGACAAGAAGCTCAAGTGAATCTAACAAGAACAAAAAACCCAACACAAAGAGGCTTTAAAAATTTGAATCAAAGCATGAAAGAGTGTCAAGAGCAAGAACAGCGGCTTTGGATATGTTATGTGTGTACCTTATCATGAATTCCCAAAAAGGAATGGCAGAGCTTCTCCACACCTTGTAGATGTCCGTTCTGTTCAGACAACGATGTCGTAACAGTGTCGCAAAGAGAACCAACCTTCTGGGCAAGTTCCGCTTGAAAATTGATCACTACAACTCTATTATCTGAGCTGAGTTTATCTTCTCTACCTATATAATTACCGGAGACATAAATAAATATATCATACATCAAAAATACATTTAGATTCTTAACCAATCAAAACAGAGAAAATAAACCACCTACCAATTTTCGCAAATAATGAAGCATTATCCTGAAGAGCTTTCTCTAAATCAGCTCGTAAAACACATGCTTGATGAGCTAGGGCATTTTCTGTTACACATAGTTAACATTGACCCAATGGTCCCAATCATTACAGAATTTTAACAATACCTCACTCAAATGAACATTACGGAAGAAACAGTGATAGAAACACACAGTCCCGAATACCTGCTTTTCTCTGTTCAGATATGATGAACTCCTTTTCATTGAGGGTATATCTACACTTCTTCAGTTCTTCCTCTCTATTGGCAAGCACCTTGCTAGTCTTGTTCAAGTTTTTCTGTGTGATTTATAATATTTCCGTTAAAGTTGTTATGTCGAATGTAATGACAATAAAGAGAGGGAAAAAACAATGATATCAGACCTCAGTGGTATCAAGTTTGTTGCTTAAATCGGAGCACTGACGAACTTGATCATCATACTTGTTTCTCATATCCTCAAGTTGCTGGTTGAAACATACCAAAAAAAAATAAAAAATCAAGCATTGCAGAGACAACAACAAGCAGGCACTCGTTAACTTAAACAAGACTATATAGTTTTTGTTAAGAAAACAAACCTTCTGATAAGATTCAATTGTGATGCCCATCTGCTCAATCTGATCAGTCATAGCCTTAACAGAAGAAAGACATGCATCAATATAAGGGACTTAGAGTAGTGGGTTGACTCGATCATGCAATATGTTGAAATGAACTAAAATAAGAAATGTCCAAGACATTAAAAATAAAATCAAAAACATCAATGATTTCAGCAGCTGATAGTTACATAGACCAAAAGTGTCGGTCTCCATGAATTTGTTGAAATAGTCATATCGCTACAGTTGAGAACAAACCAAGATAAAAAAGGACTACCTTTTTCTCAATCTCTTCCTGATAGTATCTTTCCTTTGGAATATAGACCCCATTTTTCTCACGGGTAGCATAAACCTCTGACAAGAGTCACAAATTTTGTCAAAAATGCAGAATTGTGGCAAGAAATCTAAGGATTCACGGTAATTCTTACTTCATCAACAGCAAAATAACAAAGCAACTCACCTGACTTAAGGCGTTCAATTTCACCGTAAAGATCCTTGATAAGAGTTGATTTCATCATTTTTTGGTTGACCTAAACCAATTAGAATATAAAAGCAGGTGAAAAACAATGCTATAGGCATGAAAATGAATCATAAAAGGAGTCGCTCAGTTTATCGATTTTAATTTTTTTAACATTTATTCAGCCATACATGTATCATTAATGTATTAGATAAAAGGCCATCAAATACATGACTGAAAGAATATTTCATTTCAAGAAAAATACTGGCGGGATTTATAGTACTAAAGTCACGATCAACAACTAACCTCTGGCTTATTTTTAATGTTCTTTGCCCTATGTGCATAATCCAATGTGCTCAAAGTTTCTTCTAAGCAATGAACAGCAGGGGATACTGTCGCTATAATGCACGTCTTGGTTCTTCCCCCAAGTGAATCACGAAGTAAACGAGTCAACTTGCTATCCCTAAATATCAACGTATATTCATGTAAGCATACAACAAAAGGGATAATGTCATAGAATCAATGAATGATGCGTTAACAAAAGTTCAAAAGTAAAAACCTGTATGGAATATGACCAAGGTGCTCCACAAGTGCATTAATCACTCGCCCTAATGTAAGCAAACTTTTATTAATCTCTCCAGCTTCTCTAGCACGGCCCTAACAAAAATTACGAAGCTCAAATTATTAAGTGTAATTTTTTAACATTAATTACAAAACCCCTGTGATGTAGTTGTACATGATAAACAACTAGTATGATCAAAATGTATTACCTCCCTAGCACCAGAACGAGATATATTTTCTGAACCCGCAAGATCCACCAAATTCAGTTTACCACACTTAATTAGTTCTTCACCTTCAGGGGTTGCTTCTTTGATGTGGATTGTAATTGAAAACAACGAATGTGAACGACTGAATAGCAAAATAAAGTGTTAATAACATAAATTCGATTTTTCAATATAACAATGACAGAAACAGAAAAGAAACAATCACCTGGATTGTTTGTTAAGTAAAGTTTCTGCGGTGCGTCTTTTGGATGACCCTCTTTCGAGAAGAGTATAAATCTCACTCGCACACGTCACAATTTCTTCCTCCAACCCTCTCACAAGAACTCCACCTTTCCCATCCTCCATAAGAGGCAGCTGCTTTTTTTGCTTCTCTTCCAAACTAACCTTTGAAATCTCCTCCGGAGCAAGTAAATCAGTAATCTCCTCGTTATACAATTCTAAAAACGTAACTTTAACACTATACTCAGCATTCTGTCCCTCGAGCGTGTCAAAAATCTGCTTAACAGCCCTCGGAATCACTCCTGCTTCTGGAGGCAACTCTCCATTTGGCCCACTCTACAATAAAAATCATTAAATAAAGTCATTAGCATCACTAAACCATGTATGTGTAAATTATTACTTAATTACTCAAAACTTAATGATTAATGAAACTTTGATACTGTTTATGCAGTAAAGCATTGGACGCAAAATTATACCTTGGATCTTTTGCATTCTCCTTCCATAGTAAATGTTTTTCCGGTACCGGTTTGACCATAAGCGAAAATAGTACAATTAAATCCCTCTAGAACTTCATTAACTATCGGCGTAACAGCTTGTTCATAAAGTTCTCTTTGTTGTGCAGAAGGACCAAAAACCTAACCATTAAAATGCAACAATTAAACTTAACAACACACTAATTATCCAGTCTACCATTGATTAATTCACTAATTAACTAATAAAAAACGTTTAGAAATGATTAACCTTATCGAAGGTGAAAACCCTATCGATGTGTTTACCGGCAATATTCTGAGACACCGCAACTTCTCTACTGTAATCGTTGCAAGTCACGACTTGCGGCGCATTGCTTCGTAACTCGTCGTCACTAAACGGCCTTCAAATTATTGATTCCAGTGTTAGATTTTGAAATGCAGAAAAGAAAAAAAAATCGAAAAATTGAAAGAAAATGAAATTAAATGAATTTGTATACCTGCAACGAAGTAGAACTTGAACGTTAACGCCTTTTTCTTTACCAGACATTTTCAATTAATTTGGTGTTCGTAGATCTGAATATTGAAATTTGCAGTGTTTTTTTTTTTGTTTGTTTCTTTCTCTTCTGTGTGTGTGAAATGAGAGCGGGGTAAGGGAATGGTAGCGTTTGAGATTTGAATTTTGAAAGACGCTCTTCTCTTTTTGCCCTTTAGATCTACGACTCAACGTTTTGGATTTTTTATTATCTAACGGTACTCTCTATATATTTCCATTGTCTTCACAATTTTGCCATTGTCGTTTTGGGTTTTTGATTTTAAGTCTGGGTTATGTCAAAGGGTAAAATTGTGACTTCATCAAAGTATGCTTATTCGTTTAGTAACTTGTGATGGAGTGTGTAATAATTGGGCTACCCTTAACAATAGGCCCAACTCATCAAATTTTCTTTTCGCAATTTTTTTTATTACTTTTTCCATCGTATTGGTTACTCATGCGTCCTTTTTGTTTTTCGAAACTACCACTTGTTTGACAAATAAAATTTAAACTGTCGTTCAGCTTCTAAATTGCGAACTGCAGAGTTCAGCAAACTGCATGATATGATTTCATGTATTTGTGAATTCAACGATTTTTCAATATATAAAGTAATATAAAAGACAATGAGCTTATAAATATATCAAAAAATCATTATATATCATTGTATCAAAAAGTTGAATTTATATCATTATACATTTCAACTAATCTACCCACGATTTATGCTACAATGATCAAGATTAAGACTTTCATCAATTTCAAACTTGACTCCATGTCTAACCTTTTTATCAATGGCAATCGTCTCTTCAGGATCAAGGTTTTCAGCAATGTGCAAGTCATCATCTCCTACTACCTCATAACTTGTCGCCCGACTTAGTTCATTAAAGGTAATCATCATACCGACATATTTTTTATCCCATTTTTCTACGTTTTGTCGGCGATGTTGTCTCCATATCACGGAAGTGGGAGGAATTGGACAATCATCCTTTAAATATACGATCATAAAATGGTTGTCATTCACGTGAACTACGCATGTCATTTAGTTTATATGTGATGGTGCACCGCATCAAGGGAAAAGGGTTTTCGATCACCCTTTCTCGATGGACAGTCGAACAACCATATGTTTTGTATCTCTGTGCAACGAGAAAACCATATTTGACATGAACATCCATTTTTTTGGTGGAGCAAGACCAATGCCATCACAGGTCAAATCGTGTAACACCTAGTTGAATTGATTGTTTGACCTAATCAATCGACAGTAACACTCAATTTCTTCACTGTTAAGCTCCTTTTGAAGTTGATAATGGATCATTTGATAATCATCAACAGTCATGTCACGTAGGCATGTAACTGTATGGAATTCACAATGACCATCATCAGTTACGTCTACCACATTCTCAATATATTCATGCATGAATGGCGGGATTTGGTCTTTGTGTAAGAAGTTGACTTTAACCGGAAGTTATTTGACTTTAACCATAACTGTCCTAGGAGGATTAGAAGACATATCACTTTAACGTGCACTTTTTTGTTTGCCCATGTTGACTTGGTATATGAAGCTTGTGTGTTTTGATTTATTTGTTCAATTCAATTATTTTAAAAAAAATACTAAAATATGATGTGTCAAAATGGTGAATTTTGATTGGTTGAGTGTGTATGATTTCTCTACACTGTCTACTTACCATCTTTTTTGGTGGTGTCTGGGTTCAAACCTCGGACCCTGCATATATTATGTATTATCATTACCAACTGAACTAAGCTCACAGAGACATCTGCTTACCATCTTTAATCTCTTTAAATATATTCTAACATTTTTTTATAAATATAACTTTACCTTTTTTCTTAAAAAAAAAAAAAAAAAAAAAAATTTAATTTTAAAAAAAATTAAAAAAAAAAAATAAAAAAAAAAAAAAAAAAAATAAAAA
>Ga0228710_1003435_pt1 | contig 25196 bp, 17 predicted proteins | sample MedpolnodulmetaG_FD_177995 | JGI IMG/M metagenome (GOLD analysis project Ga0228710, IMG submission 177995) | Root nodule microbial communities from Medicago polymorpha collected in Santa Monica, California, United States - pink nodules | ecosystem: Host-associated > Plants > Roots > Nodule...
ATTAATAAATTAAAAAAAAAAAAAAAAAAATTTAAGTAAGTGGTAATAGAGAACTAGTAAGAATCTCACATGGTGAGACATATGTTACCCTTTGATGAATAAGTGGTAACTTAACCCTAATCACAAATAAGATTTAATTTTTGAACGAAGTAAATGAAAATCACATGTTTTTTTTGAAGAAACCAAAATGGAATATAACTCAATAAAAGTGATTCATCTCGCATAAGGTGTGCAAAAGAGAACCACCCAAAAGGGATACAAAGTCAAGAATCTAATGCCAATAAGCACAAAATAAAAATAGGAAGAAAAGGACTAATCCCCAACACCCATACATAACAAAGGGTGCCGCCACGAGTCATTATAACTGAAAGCAGAAGTGAGAAGATTAGCCTTTAACCAAGAGAATGACAAAAACTTGACAGTTTCTAACAAATGTTCCAAATCCTGAATTTTGCTATTAAAGATCATGTTGTTTCTTTCCTTTCAAATGACCCAAGCAGTTGTGTGGCAAATCACTTTGAGAAAAATATGAGTAATGCGCGATACACCCGCTAATTGACCTAATTTATGAAGATGATCCGACACCGACTCTGGAGGAATAAAAGAAATACCTGCCCACTAATAAATGAGGTGCCATAATCTACCAAAAGACGTCACATCCGAGAAAAATATGAGTCGTTGTCTCCTGACTGCCATACCCACCAACTCAAGTAGTATGATCATGATGTAGAACTCGCATACGTACCAGATTATCTATTGTGGGAAGTCTGTTGCGTAGGAGCCACCAAACAAACATTGAAACCTTCAACGGAGCTTGCTTCAGCCACACCGCTTCAGATAAAGCATGCTCCGCAGGAGTAACCGGCCTCGTGAGATACTGATAAGTCCCTCTGACAGAGTAACCAATGATAGGATTGTGAACCCACTGCCACCTATCAACAATAGAATCCTGCAAAACAATATCAGATAGCAAAGCCGCACACTCTGAGACAGACTCCTCCTCCCAAGCCAACAGACGTTGTCTCCACTCCCAAGCTCCTCCACCAACCGCCCACCCTCTACCCTTCATCTCCCTCACTGTCACCTCTTTATTTTCAGCTAGATCAAAAAGGCGAGGAAATTGCACGCGTAAAGGTGCTCCCCCCACCCAATTGTCCAACCAAAAATAAGTACCACCACCTCCTCCTATAATCCTTCGAACACTCTCCTCAAACCCGTTATCTACACTCACACCAACTCCGAAACGAATGACAGATATCATTCTCCACCAAACCGAACTCTCCCTCCCTCCTTCCTTCAACTGCCCCCCTTCCTCCCCATATTTAGCTTCCAAGACTCAATACCACAACCCCTCCTTATCAATTAACATACGCCATCACCACTTTCCTAATAATGCAACATTAAACTCTCATAACCTCCTGACACCTAACCCTCCCTCCTCCTTCGATAAACAGACAGAATCTCAATCAACCCAGGCAATTTTCCTAGTATCCTCACCACCCCCCCCACCCCTCCCAAAAAAAAATAATTTAAATAACGATTTAATGGAAGAAATAATACATGTGGGGGCCTTGAAGAAGGAAAGAAAATAAACTGGTAGGGATGACACGACAGATTTCAGAAGAATTAGGCGGCCGCCAAACGAGAGAAATTTGCTTTTCCAATTCGACAATCTAGAGTGGATACAAGTCAAAACCGGCTTCTAAAAGTCCAACTTACGCGGATCCTCTCTTATAGGCAAACCCAAGTACACAAACGGGAGAGCTCCCACATGACAGTTAAGTGCCAAAGAGGCTTCAGACAACCAAGAAATAGAGACGTTCACTCCTATAAGTTAACTTTTGTTGAAATTAACCTTTAAACCAGACATCTGCTCAAAAATCAACAAAACGACCCGCATAGAACGCACGTTCAACCAGCTTTTTTCGCCGATTATCAAAGTATCATCAGTGAATTGAAGATGCGACAAGCCCAAGGCATTTTCATGCCCCAGTCTGTACCCATTAAATAGGCCAGCCTCCACTACAGACTGCATAAGCATGTTGAACCCTTCAGCATCTAGTAAAAAGAGAAACGATGAAAGTGGGTCACCCTGACGTAACCCACGTTCCAAAGGAAATTCGTCCGTGGGACTCCCGTTAACCAGAATCGAAGTCGTAGCCGTTCCAACGCATTCAGACATCCACTTCCTCCAACGCGTTGGGAAATTCAATTGTTTCATAACCTCCTCCAATTATATAAAATCCACCAAGTCATAAGCCTTCTCGAAATCCACCTTAAAAAGCAACATTTCCTTTTTAAGACGACACGCGTCATCGACCACTTCATTTGCCACCAAAATCTGCTTGCCTTTAACAAAAGCTGACCGACAATCTGACACTACACTTCTGATAACTGCGCTCAAACGGTTGGCAAGAATTTTTGCTAGCACCTTATACATGCAATTCCCCAAGGAAATTGGGCGAAAATCATTCATATGCTGAGGACTAGCCACCTTTGGAATTAGAGCAGTAAAAGTTGCATTAATCCCCTTCGACAATCTACCATTACGATGAAATTCCATTACAAAACGCATAAAATCACCCTTCAAAATTGACCAAAATTGTTTAATAAATCCGAAGCTGACACCGTCTGGGCCAGGGCTCTTATAACTGTCACAATCCCATATTGCCTGCTTCACCTCCTCTAACAAAAAAGGTCGAATGAGAGAACCCACCTCAACCAAAGATAACTGACGGAACCTCAAACTTTCCACCCCTGACCGCTCCACTGTTGTTTTTCGAAAGTGGGAAGAAAAGTGATCAAAGACAGCCTCCCTCACATTCTGAACACCTTGTATCTGACTCCCATTGACATGTAATAGCTGAATGGAATTGCAACGACGCCTTGAAGACATGACGTCGTGAAAGAATTTTGGATTCGCCTTTAATCTCGCTTGTTGCCAACGCTTACTTGTCTGAACACGTGATAAAGAGTGCAGACTGATGGAGAGTTCATGCAATTATATCTCTTCTTCTTCCTCAAGAGCGGTTGTCTCCCCTTTAATGTTGAGGGTCGACATTCGCTCCTTTAACATACCACACCGAGCATCCAAGTTCTGACAATGGTTCTGATGCTAGTCTTTTAAGCTTCCTTTTAACAACTTCAACCTCTCCTTCAAGACAAAAGCGCCCCAACCCTCTATGTTATAGGATATCCACTCTTCGCGCACAAATTGATCATAACCAGGTAAATCCGCCCAACATTTTAACATGCGAAAAGGCCTTGGTCCCCAATTGTCTTCATCAACATACAAAACCAAAGGAACATGGTCGGAGAGGCCCCTTTGGTTCGCCAATTGAATGCAATTCGGCCACGTCGCACACCAATTAGTAGAAAGCAAGAACCTATCCAAACGGCTCATGGAATACCCATCACCACGATACCAGGTAAAAAGTCTGCCACAAATTGGCAAGTCGACAAAAGAACAATCTTCAATAAATTTATTAAAAATGTCGGAATCATGTTGACGAAAAACAGAACCCCTACCCCGTCTTTTAGACACGAACCGAATAGAATTAAAGTCACCACAAAAGCACATATTTGCGTCAATATTGTTAGCCACAAAGTACAGCAGTTGATCCCATAATAACTGTTTCATCGCCGTGTCACACGGAGCATAAATATTTGCAATTACAAACTCCTGATTTGATTGAAGAATCATACCTCTAATTATCAAAACATGAGGAAATCTCGTCGTCGACAACACATTAACAATATTAGAATCCTAAACCGTCAGTAAGCCTCCTGATGCTCCTACCGAAGGTTGAAAAGAGTAACTCGTCGAAGGAATCTCCCAAATAGCCTTTACCAACATGTCGTCAACCGTACATAATTTAGTTTCTTGTAAACATAAAACAAATGGTTTTTTATCCGACACCAACTTTTTGACCTCGCTTCTCTTCTCAAAACCACCTAAACCCCTCACATTATAAGAAAGAATCCTCATTGAAAACCACAATCCACCCCAACACGCACAACGACGACACCACCTTCTAGCACCCACTTCCACTCCCTCCAGACACCCCTTTCGATAAAATCCTCCCCACCTCCTCTCTAAGACAACGTCTACCCTCCTTTGACAATACATTAAAACGATTATTCGTATCCCCTAAATACTTGACACCAATCAAACTGCCAATTCCCGAAGCATCTGCTGCAGCCGCCTCAGGGCCACCTTGTACAACCACTCAGTGTTCCCAATATTTATTCACAGATGAAATACAGGTGCTTGATGTTACCTTCGGAGTAGTAGAAGTTACCATGTCTTTAGATTTGGAGCGTGCTAATATCCTTGCTTTGCGTTCTTTTGCCTGTTTTTTCAGAATTTTCAAAATCTCCAACCTGTCCTTCGCGAGCATCCTTGCCAACCTTTTCAAATTGCGAGAAGAATGTTTGAAATTTCCAACCGATTTCTTCTTTCTTTTTTTAGTACCATCATTGACAGTTGTTGACATAGAACCTCCCACAATAGGTAACGTGCAAGTCGCTGTTTGAATTAAGCTTTTATGTGGAACAGCTTTAGGTGCCGAGACTGAAGGCACAAACGTGTTCTTCAAAGCATCTGTTTTTACTGGCCCTTCTGTCTGTAACGCCCCCACACCGTTTTCATCCATGTAACGGTCCTCAGGCACAGCTTTGGCCTCATGTTCCCTCCACTCCCTATGAATATCATCAATTAAAGCATCTACATCACCATCGGCCTCATGAAAACCGTCCACCATTTCATGTTCCAACCCATCAACATCATTGAAAAAGCCCCTAAAGAATTGTAGTTAAGTTTTGTCCAAGGGTAAATTATCCCAATCATTCGGGATAACGTAGAAAAAGCCATCCGACAATAGATCTAGAAATTACAGAAACACAACTTGACTCTGAAGTCTGATCTATTCTCTTAAATTTTCTTACTGAAAACTACCCCAACCAAAACCATTATCAATCTATCCGTAAGCAACACCAACTCCAAAAGAATCGGTGTATTTCCGTGTTTGTCGAAACAGTAACAGTACTACTACTACAAAGAAGAAAGAAGAAGAAATGAGGATCGATTCTTCTTTCAATTTCAACCATAAAAATTACCTCATCAAGTTACTTCTCACTCTTTTCTTCTCTGTACTCGCTTTTCGTCTTCTCTTCTTTCAATCTCTTCCCACTCTCACCGAACAACCCCAAACCCCTCCTCAAACTTCTTCAACTCTTTCTGACCTTCAACAACTCCCTCTTCAAAATCAACAACAACAAGATCAAGATCAACTCTCTCCCACCGACACTGGTCAGTAACATTATTAATTTTTATTTGTTTAGATCTGAAATAGTAGTGTTTAATTAATGTGGCCAAAACAAGTTAAAGTTGGGATTTTTACTCTTTTTTTTGTTGGATGCAGGTAAATGTGATTATTTTAATGGTGATTGGGTACCAAATCCATTGGGTCCAATTTATACAAATGAAACATGTGACCTTATTGAATCACATCAAAATTGCTTGAAAAATGGCAGACCAGACAGAGAATTTTTGTACTGGAAGTGGGCTCCTAGAGATTGTGAGTTACCTATTTTTGATCCTCAAAGGTTTCTCAACTTGATGCGTGGTAAAGTGTGGGCGCTTATTGGTGATTCCATTTCTCGTAACCATGTTCAGTCCTTGCTCTGCACGCTTTCTAAGGTTTGGTTTTTTCATTGCTAAATAAATTGAACCATTGTATTCATTGTTGTTGTCAATAGTTTTGTGGCCGTGTTGGTCCTGTTACGAAAACTTGTACAAAATAGATTGGACAAAGCTAACATTCATTAAGCATGTTGTTTTCCTTTTTTGTCTGATCTTTTGTGAATGTTTCTTTGAGGATCAGACAACTGTTTTTTGTACGTGTTTTTTCGGATGATGCCTTGACTGGGTCTTGTTTTGGTTCCAATGGATAACTTTGATAGTTTATTTATTGAGTCTGGAGAATAACTCAAGAATCTGTTGGTTTGTGTTAGAAAGTTGTTGCTCAATTGCACTTATTTGTTTGCATATAAGCTATGATAGAATAGGTCTATACACTTTGGTGATTATATATTTATGAAGTACTGAATCAAACTAGGATGAAAAGAGTGGAGAATGAAGTCAAGTCATTGTTTTTATTTTGTTTGATCTAGTTGCATTGCATCAGAATCTAGCTCAATAGATACGATATAGCACCCGAGAATCGGACTGGACAAGAACTCTGGGATTTTGAGGTTTTGTTTATCAGCTCCAAAAGTAATTGAGGATAGAAGCATTTTATTTACAATATTTGATATATATTGTTTTGAACTTTGATTGGAATGATTATTCAATTTGTACTTTGTACTTGTAGTGAAAAGCTTTTCTTTGATACTTGTGAATTGTGATTAACTCCAAAAAATGAAAAAGTATAGACTGCCAAAACTTGAAAAGCTTTCAACTCAATTAAGAAGAGTTAAAAAGGATAATGATTATGAAAGGCAATGGCTTGAACAAGCTGAGGCCAGTTACAAGTCCATACACGTATAGTTGCCACCGGTCTACTCAATTATGCATTTGTTTTAAATCGTAACTTATGAGATTTAGTTCTTAAGATGATCTCTCTCTCTCTCTCTCTCTCTCTCTCTCCCTCTCTCTCCTTCCCTCCCTCCCTCTCCCTCTCCCTCTCCCTCGTTTATTCTTCATGTACACGATTAAACACATTTCCTTCACTATTTTTATCTAAAATAGAATAATATGTACGACTCTTATGATACTAGATTTACTTTCATGTACACAGTTAAGAACATTTCCTTCGCCATTTTTGTTTTAAATAGAAGAATATGTGCAATACAACTTTTATACTAGTGAATTTACTTTCTATAATTGATTTACATTTACTGCTTTTTGTCAATTTTGCGAAACCTGGACTTTTTGACCACTTGTTTGGACTGAATTGAAGCATGGTAGATTATGAAATTAATCATACAAACTTTCACATAGGAACCGAGTGTTATTCACTTGAGCTATTTTAACCTTCAGGTAGAAAAAGCTGTCTTAGTCTACCACGATGAGGGATACAAGTCCAAAAGCTGGCACTTTCCGTCACACAACTTCAGTATGTCAGTTATTTGGTCACCATTCCTTGTGGAAGCTGCTATTTTTGAAGACATAAATGGCGTTTCAAGTTCTGAAGTTGAGCTATATCTCGACAAACTGGATAGTAAATGGACAGATCAGTACCAAAACTTTGATTACATTATTATCTCAACGGGAAAGTGGTTTGTCAAATCTGCAATCTACTATGAAAATGACACTATACTGGGCTGTCACGGCTGTTCTAGTAACAAGAACATGACAGATCTAGGGTTTGACTTTGCATATCGCAAAGTCTTGAAAAATGTCATGAACTTCATAGTATCTTCCAATCACAAGGGCTTGATTTTGTTCAGGACATCCACACCTGACCATTTTGAAAATGGAGAGTGGTTTAGCGGCGGAACGTGCAACAGAACTGAGCCGATTAAAGAAGGTGAGATGGAAATTAAGCTTTTGCTTAGAATTCTTCGCGACATTGAGTTAGAAGAGTTTAAAAAGGCAGCGTCTGAAGCTTCAAAAAATGGAGTGAATCTCAAGCTTGCTGATTTTGCACCACTTTCGCTTTTGAGACCAGATGGGCATCCAGGTCCATACAGGCAATTTCAACCCTTTGCCAAGGACAAAAATGCTAAAGTTCAGACTGATTGTTTGCATTGGTGCTTACCTGGGCCTATAGACTCTTGGAATGACATCATAATGGAGATGGTTGTCAATGGATAACAAAATCACTGAATTGGTCCTTGCAGTTAGTTTCTTCCCTCATGCTAGTTGCGCATGTGTGTGAATTCATTCACTGAATTGTTTCTCTATGTATGTATACTATGACTATGATTCTTGATCGATATTCTTACAGATGTACGATGTAATATTGCACAAAGGTTTAATTATAGTTTTATAGCTCGTTTTGATGTGTTGAGTTGGTAATGCATGGCCATAACAATCTATTTTCTTTTATGATTTTTATTTATTTTTGTTGAGGGGGTCAACTGAGGTTATTTGAGACAATTTGTCTCTCATAAATATTTACCGTGAAGGGAACAGCTACATGGATAAAATTCATTTCAATACTTCAAATGTTGGAATTTTTTGATGGGATACTCTCCCTTCTCCATTATGGAAGACTTTAACCAGGGGCTTGAAGGATGATGGATCTTTGTGTTCCCTAAATTATTTTATTTTATTTTATGTTTAGCTAGCTTAATAATATATATTTAACTACTTAATTTGTCTAACATTAGTGGAAATAAGAAAGTCAGATTATCACTTGATTAATAGATTTATTTTGTCATATTTTTTATACATTTAAGTCTTTTGCAACTATACCAGAAGAGTTTTTGAGAAAAAAAAAACTAAATTGCATTTTTGGTCCCTTAACTATTTAGGTAGTATTGCTTTAGTCCTTTAATTAAAATTCGATTTATTTTGGTCCTTTAACTATTCTGGGATTCTTGTTGTTAAAGGTCGATAGAGATGATATGAAGATGAAAAAGATGAGAAGAAAATGAAGAAAACCTAACGTTTTTGAATTAAAACAAACGGAAAAGACCAAAATGTGTAACAGAGAGAAGTTAAGGGACCAAAGTAAATAGTTAAGGGACCAAAAATGCAATTTATCCAACAAAAAATTAAGACAACTCAAAAGGGCAATGAGTTTCATTTAAATGACTTAGTGTATGTTGGTATTATTATGGTAGTTTCACCGTAATTATGGTGATCCACTGGTGCGGTGGTGGCTCATCGTGATTCTGACAAAGTCACTGTGATACTAAACATGCATTTAGAGAAGAAAATATTGTTCTAAACGTTGTTGTAAAATGGTTGCACAAATATTATTTTTCTATTTGTAAACACAGTTCATGGTTCTATGGAGATGATGTAGTTATATATTCCCTTCCGAATTAAATATATACAAAAAAGATATATGTGTAAAGTTGACAAAGGTGATCTAAAATTAATTATTTAGTTAATGATATTTCAATTAAGCATTAATAGTTGAGTCCACGTCAGCGTTATCTTATCTAAATCTCAGTCAACCTATCATATTTAAATTCCTATGAGTCATGACAAAAGTGATGACATCAACACTATCTTATGTAATTCTCAATCGATCGATCATATTATGAAATTGCACTACAATCATGTTTCCAGTAGAGTTTTTTGTCCAAGCATATGACAACAGACATGTTGAGACTTGAGAGGACAAACACAAAAGATGTTGTATTTTCATGCAATAAGAAAATAGTTATAAAAAAATAAAAATGAATGGTGTTTTTTGCCTTGTCTCCAAGTTAACACATGTCCCTCAAAATTTGTTCAAGTAGTGTTCAATGGTAAAAAGATGATAGGGGTGTTATTAATTATAAAAGAGTGGTAGAAAAGAGAGAAGAGAGATTATGGCTCAACAAGCCCAAATGAAGCCACCGTCAAAACTCAAAAGAATTTGCATGTAACGGCTATTTCCTTTTAAAACCATCCAGTGATGCATTTTAAAATCTCCCTGCATATGGTAAATTTATATTTGGTGAGAAACATATGGTAAACAATTTATTGCATTCCTCTCTAGTTTGAACCAACGGTCAAAAATTAAATTGAGAACAAGCATATGGTCACACCTCAAGTCCAAATTCAAAAAATCCGACCGTTGTAACCTTTCACAGCTCCTCCTATAAAATGACTTCACTTTCCTCTCACTGTCACAAACCATTTCAATTCATTTCTGAATTTCTCTGAATTCAGTTTTCTCTCTCGTTTTAACGATGGCCGACGTAGTTGCCGAGATCCCCACAAAGAAATCAAGAGGAAGCAGAAAGGCTCTCAAGGAGAAAGCTCCAACAGCCAATGATGCCAACATCATAGCTGGGGAGGCAGCTATTTCTCCCATTTCTGAGAATTTTACTAACCCTAAGAAGGGTAAAGCTGCATCAAAGAAACAACAAAAGCCAAAGGAAAGATCTTTCGAGCAAGATTTGCTCGAGATGCAGGAAAAGATGGAGCAGTTGCGCCTCGAGAAAGAGAAGACCGAAGAGCTGTTGAAAGCCAAAGATGAGATCTTGAAGCAAAAGGATGAAGAACTCGAGAATCGTGGCAAAGAGCTTAAGAAATTGCAGAAATTGAAAGAATTCAAACCCACCATGGTTAGTTAGTTCATTTCAATTTCATTTTTATTATTATCTTATTGGATTAAATATGTTTTTTCCTCTAAATATACCATTTTTTATTTTTAGGGTTTAGGGTTTGTGTTGAAATTGGTCCTATAATATTCTTTGAATATCTTAATATTTATCTCAATTTTTATCACAATGTACAGAATTTGCCTATGGTGAAAGACAAGGAACAAGAGAAGAAGGAAAAGAAAAAGAATGGGTGCCCTGAGAAGAAAAGGCCTTCTTCAGCATACATGTTATGGGTCAAAGATCAATGGCATGAGGTAAATAATAAGCAATCAAATCTAACTATCAGGATAATGATTAATTATATTTATTTTTATTTTCTTTTAATTTTCGATGTTGCAATGTGAATTTATGGATTGATGATTGGTGCAGGTTAAGAAGGAAAATCCAGAGGCTGAATTTAAGGACATTTCAAACATTTTGGGGACTAAATGGAAGACAGTTAGTGAAGAAGAGAAAAAGCCTTATGAGGAGAAATACCAAGCTGAAAAAGAGGCTTATTTGCAAGTAATTACAAAGGAAAAACGTGAAATTGAGGCAATGAAACTCTTGGAAGAGGAACAGAAGCAGAAGACTGCTATGGAATTGCTTGAACAGTTTATGCAATTCAAACAAGAGGCAGAAAAGGAGAGCAAGAAGAACAAGAAAGAGAAGGATCCATTGAAACCCAAGCATCCTATGTCAGCTTTTTTCCTGTTTACTAATGATAGAAGAGCAGCTATTCTTGCAGACAACAAGGGTGTCTTGGAGGTAATTCATCACATGATTGGGCCTGTTTGAATAAACAGCTTATTTGCAGCTTATAGCACAAGTGCTTATCAATGAAAAGCACTTATGTATAAGCTTTTATTATAGAAAAGGTTTAATTGCAGTTTTAGCCCCCTAACTTTCTCAAAGTTGCAATTTTTGGCCCCCTAAGAAAAAAAACAACAAAACCGCCCCTTAAGTTTTGCACCTGTGGTAGTTTTAGCCCCCAAGGCTGATATTGACTCGGTTTACGCTGACGCTGCCTTTAGTGTTGCACCACATATTATTTTTTTTATTTTTTTTTTGCCTTGGGAGGCCAAAATTGCTACGGTTGCAAAACTTAAGGGGCTGTTTTGTAGTTTTTTTTCTTAGGGAGCCAAAATCGCAACTTTGGAAAAGTTAGGGGGCTAAAACTGCAATTAAGCCTATAGAAAAAGATAAAACTATGTCAAATTGTTTTTGTATATACTAAGTTGTTTTTATAAGCAATAATGGACCACTTCTGAAAATAAGTTGAAAAATGCTTATGAAATTGTCATAAGTTATTTTTATGAATTAGGTCAGTAGATAAGCTCAAATAAGCCGAATGCTGTGGAGGAACCTGGATTCACACATTCTGGACAACACTAAAGGCAGATGAGCCGGGTCGTGTTTGGTGTCCAATAGAATTATCATTATGATTGAATAAAATTTACTTAATGTTGGTGTTGTGCTTTACAGGTTTCCAAGATCACATCTGAAGAGTGGAAAAACATGACAGAAGAACAAAAAAGGCCTTATGAAGAGGTACAATTATGTAAAACCATTAGTTTTCATTAGTATTTTTTGTAGTAGATATTTGATTTCTTACACTCTAATTTGAAACTTTTAGATGGCAAAGAAGAACAGGGAGCAATATGCCCAAGAAATGGAGGCTTACAAACTGAAGAAAGATGAGGAGGCTGCAAATCTTATGAAGGAAGAGGAAGAACACATGAAACTTCAGAAACATGAAGCCTTGCAATTGCTCAAGAAGAAGGAAAAAACTGAAAACATGATCAAGGAAACAAAATTGAATCGTCAGAAGAAGAAACATAACAAGGAAGAAAATAATTCTGATCCAAACAGGCCTAAAAGACCTGCATCCTCATATATTCTTTTCAGGTAAAAGTCAATTTAACTTTGTGCAAACATTGTAAATTATTATTACATTATGATGTGCAAGTTAACATATACAAAAATTTAACTCCATGCAGCAAAGAAGCAAGGAAGAGAATACTGGAGGAACGTCCAGGAGTTGGAGGAAACATGCTCAACACACTTGTTTCAATGAAGTGGAAGGTATTGTTTTGATTTTTTTTTAATTTTTATGTAGGTATATTTGTTTTGATTATTATGATTGAACACCATTTTTCACTTTATTGTATATTATTGATTTGGTTCCCATTTATTTATATAGGATATGAGTGAGGAAGATAAACAATTGTGGAATGGCAAAGCATCTGAAGCAATGGATGCATACAAGAAGGAAAGGGAGGAATACAACAAATCTATTGTTGCAAAGGTGGAGCAGAAAACCAATGAATGATGATTGACTTTGCCATGTTCAAATCTGTATTGAACATATGCTTGATTTAATTTTCTAGTTGTAATAATTTCTTGAAGGAATAACAATTGGTTTTAATTTCAGACCACTTTCCGATTCAACTGTTATCTGATTTTGTTTCATATCCTTTTAAACAAAAATATAAATAGTAAATATTGAACAAAATCCAAATAATAATAATTGGGATAAAGTAAAATGTAAAATAGAATGTTGTGAAATAACTTTCATACCCTTTTTTTTATTTAGATACCTAGAGAAAATAATTTTGGGTTAAATGTTTTTAGTCCCTATAAACATAGTTTTAAAAACCTGTTTGGACCGGCCGGTCGAAACGGTCCGGCCAGAAACTGGTAGGTGTTCCGGTTCGATTCATACATCAGATCAGTCATATAGTTAAACCGGTACAAACCGATGAAACTCGCTTAAAATTGGTAACTCAGACGATTTTCAAGCCCAACCGGTTTAATTAAGTTTTATTTTTAGAGTCATTAATTAAATCCTTTTAACACGTATTAATGCTCCATTATTTCTGGTTTAATATATTATTAATAATAATATTATTAATTATTATTATTAATTAATAGCAACTAATAGTAATTCTTTAAGGAAATGTTAATTTGTGCCCTTGAGACATAAGTTAAGAAGACAAGTGTAAAAGGTTTTTCTTTGAATATGTGCATTCAATATCTTAAAAGTTGCAAAAGTTATACTTTCAATATAAAATTTATTTTTAATTTCTATTTTAAATTAGAGCACAAGTTAACATGACTTTAACTGATTTGACTTTTGATTTTTGTAAAACAAGTTCCTAGTTTAAAAAATTTGATGGTAGTAAGAATCAAACTTAACCAGTGCATTAACCTCTTGTTTGTGTTAACAAATGTAATATAGCAGATTTTTATTAAATATAATATTTTTTTTACAAGTATTAAATATAATATTAATTGATATGCAAAACAAAACTTATATTTCCTATCAACAAACTGTAATTATTCAAATACTATTATACATGTAGTACTACATGTGAGTTTTTTAGTTTTGAAGTGGTCGTGTCATAGGTTCTATCTTTTTTAATCTGATAACCTATAAAAATTTAATCTTAAGGTCGAATAATCTAACCGAGTTATTTGGTTTAATTTGGTTCACTCATGCGGTTCAACCAATGATTCAGTGGCTCGACCATTAACCCAGTGACTCAGTACCCCTGCCGAGTCGATGACCAAGCCGAGTTTTAAAACTATGTCTATAAATATGTCAACTTTTTGTTTTAGTCCCTCGAAAAAATTTCTTCAACTTTTAGTCACTTAGAACATCAACAATGGTAGTTCCTTAAGAGAGACTCATTAAATAGACCCCACATTACACATCACCTATTTATAATATTTTAATAAAAGCACCTATTAAGGACTCAAGGACTCCAATAGGAGTACATTAATAAGGACTCCAATAAAAAGTACTAAAATAGGTCCCACTAACTTTACATCATTAAACAAAAATAATTTATTTATTAAATTATAAATTACCTCATAATATTAATTATTAAATTATTACTTCTTCTGTAAGCGGGACTACATAGTACATGTTTTATTATTTCTTTTAAACGTGGGACCCGTTAGTTGCCTAGGAGAGAGAGTCCTTATATAGTTACATGTTCCTAATGGGGACTATTTTTTCTTCCTCCAATGGAGGGTCCTTGACAGGGAGTGGTCCTTGTTAAGTAAGGACCTCCCATTGGAGATGCTCTTAAAAATTTTCTATTTTCACTTTTTGTTTCTCCATTAAAGTAAACTCGTATGTAAAATACATATTTTTTAATAAAAGTTTGCAGAAAAATTCATAATATTATGAGAATCTCTCCAAAAAAAATTAATTTTTTTAACAAAACATGAATTTAATATGAATTTGTATATTTGTTACATTTAAAAATTCATATTTAATTTTTGTTTTGTTAAAAAATTCTAATTTGTTTTGGGAAATTTTTTAACATTATTCTACACATTTCTGCACAATTTCATTAAAAAATACAAAAAATAACTTAAAAATGGGGACCAAAAGTAGTGATTGAATATTGAGTTAAATATGTTTTTAGTCCCTATAAATATCAACTTTTCGTTTTAGTCTCTCTAAAAAATTTCTTCAACTTTTAGTCCTCCAAAAAAATTTTATCTTCACTTTTGGTCCCTTCTTTAAAGTAAACTCATGTAAAATTCATATTTTTAAATAAAATTTTTGCAGAAAAATGTATATATATAAGGATCTCTTCCCAAAAAAAATTATATTTTTTTACCAAAATATGAATTTTTATATTTTTGGCGGTAAAAAATTCATTTTTAATTGATGTTTTGTTAAAAAAATCTAATTTTTTTTGAGTTATTTTTACAACATTCTATAAACTTTTGCACAATTTCATTAAAAAAATACAAAAATTTACTTAAAAATAAGGACCAAAAGTAGTGATTAAATATTTTACAGGGACTAAAAGTTGAAGGAAAATTTTGGAGGGATTAAAACGAAAAATTGGTATATTTATAGGGACCAAAAACATATTTAACCCTTAAATATTTTATAGGAACTAAAAGTTGAAGGAAAATTTTATAGAGACTAAAATGAAAAGTTGGTATATTTATAGGGAACAAAAACATATTTAACCCAATAATTTTTGTATCGTATAGGTATACATACAAATACAAAGGAGACAATTTCTCTTTCTTAACCCACACCTAAAACTAGGGGTGACAAATGGATGGTTTGGATAGATATGGATTTGGATGTAAATGGATGGATAAAAAAATATTTGTGGTCCCTTTACAATCCACTCAATTTATTTAAAACAATCTAATCCAATCCATTAAAAACAAAATCCATCTAATTCATCCATTTTCAGTTTTTTAATGGATGGATGTCCAATCCATCCATATTTTTTTTTTCAATTTCATAAAATAAAATACCAAAATGAATAATTTTTTATGAAAAATAACTTATAATTATCAATTGTTTATTAAAAAACAACTTATTAAAAACAACTTATTTTATACAAAACAGCTTATTACAATTTCTTTTTAAAAAACAACTTATACAAAGCAGCTTATTTTATGCAAAAACAACTTATTTTATGTTTTACTTATTTTATACAAAACAACTTATTACGATCTCTCTTTCCCTCCCTCCTACGTTTATTTTTTAAATTATACCTTTCCAGGTTTTGTTTCCTTATTTAACAACTTCAAAAGAATGCATGCATTTAAGATAACTTTTTCAGGATAGACCAACATAAAATATTGATCGCATGACATACAAATCAAAACAACAATACAAGGCCAAAACAACATAAGCCCCAACTTAAGTTAATATTTAATCTTCAAATACTAAATACTAATAAAATTCAAACATTTCAAGCATTAAAATGGATGACATCTTCAATCTGGAACATCTTCAAAGTTATGGTAATGACATCTTCAAACTGAACATCTTTAAAGTTATGGTAACGAAATCTTCAAACTGAACATCTTCAATTCATAGAAGAGAAGGCTGAAAGGTCCTCAACAAATTCACGACCATCAAGATTTATTCCAGGTGCAAAAGAGAACTAGGAGTAGAAAACAATTAAACATACGGGATAAGGGACAAAATATTTCAGAATTCATAAGAAACCAAATTCCCTGTCATAAGACACAAGACATGCCAACTCAATTATCACTCATAATTGAATCAACCCAAACCCTCAATGCAAAGCAATGATAGCATGCATATCTTTGTTAACATCAAATTTCCAGCATGTTTTTATCAAAACAAATAATTATGCTGCTAAACCAACTACGTCCACTTGACAACACACTTATTTACCACTGTCAAATAAAAGACAACCAAATTCATGATACTAGGCATTAAAAGCAACAAGGATTCCACTGGTTGTACAGAAAAAGGAAAGCCATACTACCTAGTACCTACCTATCAAAACTATGTATTGAGAAAACAGGGTGAAGTAGCAGCTATTTAACAACACTCACCATACAAGGAAATGAAATCTAGGTTAACTGAAAAGTACTATAATAATGGAGGGATTTAGCAAAACTGAAACCCATGACACATAGTGGTTTCAATCATCACCAAACAAAGCAGTTTTAGATTATTTGGGGCTGCAGATTTAAAAATTGGGCTCAATAGGGTCTTAGTCTTTTTTCAGAACAATAAACGCATCAAAGCATGCAAACTCTCCACTCCACTACTTATAAACTCCTATTCTACATTGCTACTATCCCAAACTCCCTTAATGCATATTTGGATTGACAATGAATTTGATAGAATCAGGATGGTACAATTTGATTTTGACAAAAACTATATTTCAGAACTCGAACAAATGACAATTAGAGTTATAATCAAGAATGAAACATATTCTGATCTTAAGTGTAGTAGAAATAAGAGTATATAGCAGAACTGGCTGTCCAAATCCAGGTTTCATTACTAAACATTAAAGGGATGGAATGCAATGAAGCTTTTAGTTCTCCATAATGGTTAATTCATTATTGTTACTGTTTCAAAACAAATTTATCATGAAGATGAATTAAGATTGATTAAAGTGTTGATGAATTAAGTTAGAATGAGAATTCAACCAGAAGATGAATTAAGTTAGATTAAAGTGTTGATGCAACGAAGATTGCAAATAGCCAATCAGAGAAACTAACCTGGAGTTCCACAAAGCCAATCATGAGTACACAATAATGCTTCAACATTATCAGGCAAAAGAGTACTTCTATACTTGTCGAGTATACGTCCACCTATACTGAATGATGATTCTGATGCAACAGTCGTAATCGGAATGCTCAAAATATCGCGTGCCATCATAGCTACTTCAGGATATTTCCCCTCATTTGCTTTCCAATATTCAAGAATACCCAAGTCTTCATATTTCTTATGGTCAAGTTTTTCTTCATCCAAATAACTTTGCAGATCAGACTCTTTTATGGACGGTCCACACAATTTACTTTGAAATTTACCAAAATCTGCGAAGTCGCTTGAAGGAATTTTTGAGCTACTTCTAACCGACCTTTGTGAAGATGAAGCGCTTATCTCATTAGAGGACTTGAGATATTCTTGAAGAAAAGCTTTCAACTTATCAAGAATATCATTTGCAAGTTTCTCTCCATCGCTGCCAAAAAACTTCCCATAGCAATACTCAACAAATTGTAACTTAAATCTAGGATCTAAGATGACAACAAACGAAAGAATAACATTGTAAGAGGTCCAGTATTTATCAAATTTAACCTTCATTCTTTTGGCCATGCAACATACTTGATCTTGATTTTCACTATGAAAAACAAATGCAACTTCCTTGATTTTCATTTGAATTCTCCACACACCACTAAAATAGAGGTTGGCAGTTGGATAAGCGGTACCCGAGAACAAAGTTGTGATATCATAAAACGGCTTCAAAACCTCAGCAATTTTTTGTGCCTCAATCCACTCCTCATCCGATAAATTATCAAACTGAGGATCAATATCTTGTAGGAGGGTAAATGCTTCCCTTAGACCGATAGCACTCTCAAGCATCATATAAGTGGAATTCCACCTAGTAGGCATGTCTTGACGGAGTTGCTTAGAAGTCACTTATGTGAGTTGCTCTAAACATGATGTGAACTTTATCTTTCGTGCCTCTGAGCCTCTTATATACTTCACACACATTCTAATCTTATCCAAGGAAGCATCAACTGCCTTTATACCTTCATGCACAATTAAATTCAAAACATGTGCCCCACATCGTACATGAAAATATAGCCCATCAACTATAAGGGAAGGTCCAAATGATGGATGTCTCTTCAAAATATTCACCATTACATCATTGTTAGATGCATTATCTAGAGTAATGATGAATATCTTTTTCTCGATACCCCAATCTCTTAACAGACTTAGTAATTTCTCGGCCAAATTAACTCCGGTATGAGGTGGTGGAAAGTGAAAGAAGGCCAACACTTTTTTCTCGGCCAAATTCACTCCGGTATCGAATTTAAGCATCTTGCCCTTGGCTGTCCGTTTTCATTGAGATACCTCTCAAAAAACTCCCAAACTACTGAAGTCTTTGCTTTTTTTGAACTTGGGACTGAACTTTCATCAACTTCATCAGACACATCCCCTCCATTTGACATATTTCCTATACAGACACAAAATCATATTATAACATGAGCAAGTTTTGAATCCAAATTTCTTACTACTAGATCACTCACTCGTATTGAGATAGTTGCAAAGACAAATAAAACAGAGAGATATATTAAAATTGTAAAGAACTTGACATCAGAATTAAGATGCTTTGGATTATAGCCTACATTTAGCACAGTCAATATTTCACTACAAAAATATTGATGGAATTAACTTGCTTAAGCACATGATGCCAGAAGAATGAAAATTTTGAAATATTTCACACAGTGCACGCTGATTTTGAAAGTAGCTAAAGTACCAAAACATGAACATTGTCACTCAACCAATTTAATAAAGATCAACCAACATATCCATCCCCAATTTCGAAGGTAGGTAGACTACATGAATGGTGTCATATCATCCCCTGAGTGCATATGTTGAGAGTAAAATCAATTGCAAAACAAACAACTAAGAAAACCATTTGATCTCTTCCCCTGAGTGCATATGTTGATAGTTTAATCTATTTCTAAATCATCGCTATATCTTATACAAAACACCTAATAAGTTCAGTACCATAATGCACATGTAAGTTGTTAGGGACAACTATGAACAATAACCAAATCAAGCGTCTCGTTGAACTTGTTTTTGTTGAAAATTCATATTTTAAACTTCCTCATTCAGTATAGACACTATGACAGAAAGATTATAAAGTAAGTTAACATATTTGGGTCGGTTTTGTTTGGTTTATTTGAGCTTATCTATTGACATAAACACTTGTAAGATTGTTCGTAAGAGCTTATTAAAATAACTCATGACACATTAATAAACTCTACAAGATAGCTAATGAAAACAATTTATAACTTGAATGATGACAATTTGACTTTATTTTATCTTTTGTTACAAAAATAGCTTATACATAAACACATGAAAAATGCTTAATTTATGAGCTTAGTTGAATTGTTTGTCCAAACTGGGCCTTGCCTAATATGTAACGCAGCGCAACTTATAATCACAACTGCAAGCAAGACAACATGGTAATCTTATACAATTATTTTATTAACTTTCATTCATAGATCAAAATCTGTATAAAATATAAGATACCTAACTAATGGTTACATTGAGTTATAGGTTAGTTAGTGATGAGTGAGTGTTAATATTTTCAGGTGAATATGAACCTGAGTAGCAGCAGTAACAGGAAATGAAGCAGAAGTAACAGCATAAGCTGTAAGAATCAATTGTTAAACATTCCCAAACAACTGCAATCTTAGAAACCCAAATCAGAAAACTCAGCAATCTCACATTACAACAAATTAGAGACTCACAAACAACAAAAATTTCATCTATCTACTCATTACAGACCCTAAATACGAAAAAAAAAAATTAGAGCCTCAGCAACAACAACAAAAACCCATTTCAAAAAACAAAATACGATTTTCTGATAAGTGAAGAAACCGAATAATTTTTGTACCTATCTTGGTATAGGTATACATACAAATACAAAGGAGACAATTTCTCTTTCTTAATACACACCTAAAACTAGTGATCTTACAAAGGAGATAATACAACACTCAAAGTCATTCTCTTAGCTTATTTACACTATACGTAGGAGCATGGGGTCATATGAATCTGATCTTCCAGATTTGAGCAATACAAGGGAGGACTAAAAATTTATCTAAAAAGGATGGATTAGGTCTAAGACCCGGATTTATTATTGGTGTGTCTCTCACCCAACCTTAATATTATAATAATTGCTCAATTTTGTTCTCGATCCGGTTGTAAATTCCGAGACTATTGAGAGAAATCATCTAATGTTCGATCGAGACAATTTTTTAGGTCCGAACTTCATCCGTAAGAGCTAAGTACCCAATTAAGAATTGCATTCCACCAAAACCAAGCAAAGTTTGAGAACTCTTCTGCTACTGGAATTTGTGTGACTTCGGCTAGTTTTCATGAACATGACAATGAGAAAGGTACAAGACAATACATTGCATTCATTTCAATAAGGTACGTACCTTGTACACATGTGTTCTCAAATGGTACAAGACAATGAGACATCATCAAATGGTATATTCATTTCAATAAAGGTTTCACTATGGCAAAGACATAGTGCTAGAGCCAGGAATTCTTGTGCGTGTGCGTGTGAAAATATTGAGTTTGCCCAAATTTTTATTTTTTTTAAGTGAGTTAATGGGCTATTGGGTTAAAAAGAATATCGATTGAGCCCGGACGAGTACCCGGACTCGCCGGGTGGTGGCTCCGCCCCTGAAAAAAATCAAGTGGATGTAAGCTTGCTAACTTACTGTTTTTAGGTGAACGTAACTCAATAGCCTTATATATAGAGAGTAATGGCAAACAATAAACTATTTCATTGTTAAAGTATTCACGGTACTTAAGCAACTGTTTATGTGTTCGATCTTTGTCTTTTGCGCATGAAAATAATTTGATTGAAATAAGATATCTTATTTCGTGTGTCCCACATATTCCTCAATGTGGATTAGACATTATTGTTCGGTGGAGAAAATTTCTTACTTATAACATTTTTTTATAGAATTCGTACTTATAACATGATAATTGATAAAAAAAAAATAAAAAAATATAGTAATGAAATAATGAAAGATGCTCTTTAAAATCTGTACAACTAATACAATAATCCATATAAAATAATAATTAAATTTTGACTTAAATGTATTTTTGATAGGCTTAATTGCATGTTTGATCCTTTATGTTTATTTTAGTTTTCAAGTTGGTCCCTTATCTTTTAAAAGTTTCAAGTTGGTCTCTTATGTTTTAAAAGTTTCAAGTTGGTCCAAAACGTTACTCCCGTTGGAATAAGTTAGTCCCTTCAGTCACATAACGGTTAAAGATTCGGGTTGACAATATGGGTGATGAAACTTAACTTATTTAGAAAATCAGGTTTAAAACATTATTTTTAATTTTTTTTGTTTTATTAAACTCAATATTATGTCGCGGAATGGACTAACTTATTCCAATATGAGTAGCGTTTTGGACAAATTTGAAACTTTTAAAACGTAAAGGACCAACTTGAAACTTTCAAAACATAAGGGACCAAATTGAAAACTAAAATAAAGATAAGGGATCAAACATGCAATTAAGTCATTCTTGATATGTTAATTGAATCACGGTTTTAGTCTCTCATTTCTAATTCCATCGAATTTCTTCGGGTTTACCGCCCTATTCTGGACTCAAATTTTGTTGATACCCTATTCATTAACGATAGAATTATATATTTTTTTGAAGGACAACATAATTATATTATTATGTAGGTTTCTTTCACACGAGATAATAGGCAAATATATTTGATGATTTGATAATGTTGATTTGGATAAAATCTTAATGTGTTATTATCCATGTCATATTTGATTTTAAATATTACAGAGATTAAATTGCATAAGTCGTCGGTGTAAATTTTTTACATGGTCAACAAATCATAATCACTTATATGTTTTTGACTCTGAAAATAGTTATAGTTGAGTCAAATGTTTTCGGTGATTATGACTAATTGAAAATCTAAAAACTTTTACAATGAATGTGAATTTAAATCAAGCCTTACTAATATTTTCTTAAATCTAAATTTATTTGGGAAATTACGTACTAATATTTTTTCTTAGTAACAAAATAATAGTAATAATTTGAGAACGTACAAATTTGGATTCAGCTTTGATTATTAATCTTCCTTCTACTTAAGATGGCAAGAAGCAGCAAGAAAACAAAGCTGAGGATTGATTGCAAATAATCTCCACGCTAAGAAACCTCTCAACTCGTACAAAGGTAATTACAAACATGCTCAGCTTCCTTCTCACCCAACATGAAATGAGGAAAATATATCAGTACATCAGCCATTTCCACTAACAATAGTTGATTGAGTTAAAATTCGAAACTAAAAAGCAAACGGGGAAACTAAACCAGCAGTGTTGAAGTATTGAAATTGCTTATCTAATCTAATTTAACAATAATACTCTAAGAAACAAGTGGCGTGATAAGCAATTGGAAATGGATTTAATGTGGTCACAATTTACATGCAGTCATAAGTGATACGTACAGTCAGGATTTTATGTAACAGATATAATTTCTATTTTTGAATTCCAATAATATTGATCTTAAATCAAGATTGTTCGATCATGATCGAATGGCCACAAACGCGTGACTATATGAATGCGGCAACTCGTCGACTTCAGTCAATCCTGGTCCTACAAAATTTGCTCTCTCCAACAATCACGGTAAGCTTCGAAAGTATCATAATAAAGGAGTAAAAATGAAAGTTAATAATGGAAAGATAAAAGTAGTAGCAAGTGAAATGAATAATTTCTTGCAACAACATCACATTTTGGGGTGTTTAGCTACATAGAGAGAAGCGGACAGTCTCGTCAAGTTGTTTGATAGTGTGTTGGACGGTTCTGGAGAAGATGTGTTTGGTTATGAAAGAGATTATTTTGAGGAGAAAGACACAAAGATGGACTCTAACATCTGGCAAAGCCTCCGTAAGTTTCAGATGCACTACTAGAAAAAGCAAAATTAGTGAGGGAAATTAGTGACGGAAAAAATGAAATTCCTCACAAATTCCTTGGTCACAAAATTTAGTGACGGAATTAGAGAGGAATTTCACGTTTTCCCTCACTAAATATCCCTCACTAATTTTTGTTTTTTTAGTAGTGGATGGACACACTTCATGTCGGTTATGAAGGTGTTTGGGTCAGCCAAAGTGGCCACATATAATAAAGATATCATGAAGGTTTTGGAGGCTAAACATATGTATACAAGATAGAAAGTAGTTTTGGGTGTTTGCAAACAACACATGTGAAACATTTTCTTTTAGATATCTCTATTGATGGGTTGGTCAGCATATGTCACTATAGAGTATCTATCATCCTCTTATATCTTTTGGCGCATGTCCTATCTTCGTAAGACGTGTTTGGATATTGTTGGGAGCATGCATTTCATTGTAATGAGCTTATCAACTTCAAATACATGCATAACTTTGTTAGGGATATCCTTTTTGAAATATTTAGGAGGGAAGAAGTATATATGAAGTAAGAGACACATGTGAACTTCTTGATCTACCGACAAGAAGGAGGATCAACTCTTATTTAAACAGATGTTCTGGTGTGCGGATCGGTTGGAGGGAAGCATATATGTCTGGACTTGGTTGGGGTTTCCGTCTTATTTTAATAGTCGTTTAAGGACCGTGCATGGATTTTAAGGAAATAATTACATGTGTTAATTTCAATGGTAAAATTAGTCTATCATTTACTAAAATAATTTTTTATTAATTGTAGTTAATGGAGTTGTTAAGTTGGATGAAATTCAATAAATAAGAGTACAATAGTAAAAAAAAAAAAAAATTTATTAAAATTATAAAGTAACAATTATTTTGAGACATGAAAAAATATTAAAGAAACAACTAAAATGAGACAAATGAAATATTCTTAATCTTGAATCCCTTCACAACAACCCACCACATCTAGTTTAGTATTTAAGCGAGATGTGTTATTTGAACAACTATTTCTTTAACAACTTTTTGAACAACGATAAATTTACAGAGAAAAATATTTATTGACACGAAAATCAAAACAATAGAGAAAGAAAATAAAAACATATGTTGTGAGGAAAAAATTATCACAAAATAGTTGTATAAATATTTTTTTATTTAATACCACAGACACATAGTCAAACACATCTAATATTACTCCATTTGGTCTTATTTATAAGAAAAAATTGACATTTTAGATTCATTGTTTAACTAATGTATCTTGTTTAGAATATAGATCAAATGTATTATTTATGGAATAAATCAAAAAAGTCAAATATTTCTTATAAATAAAACCGAAATGACTGCGTCTAGTCCGGTGTTTAATAACACAGACACATAGTGAAAGTACATACAAATTTTTATATTATACGCACACTGCACGTGAAACATAGAGTCCATTTTATATATTTGGGTGTAAATCAGAGTTTAAAAAGTTATTCACACTTCCTAAAAAAAAGAGTTATTCACAGAAAATGGACGGGAATCAAGCACGGGAGAAATTAAACTTTTTTTTTTTTTACGAGAAATTAGACTTTGCAATTGAGCAAAAGTGCCAGCGATAATAAATTTAACTTAAGCTATTATAATTAACTCATTAAAGTAATATATCTCATTTTAACCTCTTAAAAAAAATAACTCATTAAAAAAATTGAGTGAACATTAAAAATATTTGATAGCTTGTAAATTGCTGACTGAACATGAAATAACATGATTAGTTTGTAAATTGAGGACAATTGTAGAATATAGGTTGTTAGTTTTTAATGGGTTTTTGTCTTTAGTCCCCATTTTCCTACAGTTCGGTTTAATAAAAATGAGGTTTATCTAAAAAAAAGAGCATACTATAATTTTTTGAATATATAAAGTTTAAAAATATTAAAGTTAATTATCAAAAAAAAAAAAAAAAAATCCCTTTATAAT
>Ga0228710_1003439_pt1 | contig 25181 bp, 26 predicted proteins | sample MedpolnodulmetaG_FD_177995 | JGI IMG/M metagenome (GOLD analysis project Ga0228710, IMG submission 177995) | Root nodule microbial communities from Medicago polymorpha collected in Santa Monica, California, United States - pink nodules | ecosystem: Host-associated > Plants > Roots > Nodule...
AGTCTAGCAAACCTTGAGACAAATAAAGTTTCGTTCTTCAAGGATTCTAATAGCAATCAACCATGAGAATAGGCGTGGTTGCTAGAGGAACACACTCACTGAAACCGAAAGGAGATGTGATAGGCTTAAGAGAAACTTGCCTTTAGAAAGTAGGTCCAATATAAAGTTTAGGTTTAGGGTTTGGTTTGTGAAGGGTTTGTCACTAAGATGAACCAATCAAACCAAGACGCTTTTTATTATTCTTTTTCAACCGTTAAAAATCCAACCTTTACAACTGAACTTTCTTCTAATCATCAATAAAAGCTAATTAAATTGAATAACTCCATGTTGGAATGATACTCTCTCTTTACTACTTTGGTAGAACCATGCACTTGCAGTTTTACTCATCAAGCTTTTGGCGCCGTTGCCGGGGAGTTAACCAATTTAATTAACTTTTTAGTAGTGGTTAGAATTTTTCTTTTTCTTTTTCTTTTCCTCTTCTTTCTTTCTTTTTACTGTTAACTTCTTGGGTTCTTGCTCTTTTATGCGAAGAACCAAAAGTCTTGGTGAATTCGTTCCCGAGATCGAAAGGTATTTGCATAAGAGAAAGAGAGAGGCACGAAATAATATCGCTATGGCTAAACACACTCTTAAAGAGTATGCGACACCTTTTACGGATGAGCTACAGGCTATTATATGTACCCAACGGTTGAGGGTAACAATTTTGAGATTAAGCCTGCACTACTTAACTTGGTGCAGCAAAATCATTTTTCTGGATCACCCACTGAGGATCCAAATCTGCATATCTCAACTTTCTTAAGACTCAGTGGAACATTGAAAGTGAACCAAGAGGCTGTAAGGTTGCACCTCTTTCCTTTCTCCTTAAGGGATAGAGCTAGTGGTTGGTTCCATTCATTGGAAGTTGGTTCCATCACTTCATGGGATCAAATGAGGCAAGCATTCCTTGCCCGATTCTTTCCCCCTTCTAAGACTGCTAAATTGAGGAACCAAATCACACGGTTTACTCAGAAAGATGGGGAATCTCTTTATGATGCGTGGGAGCGTTTCAAAGAAATGCTTAGACTTTGTCTCCACCATGGTTTGGAGAAGTGGCTTATAGTCCACACTTTTTATAATGGCTTATCATATACCAAAAAAATGACTGTTGATGCAGCTGCAGGTGAAGCTTTAATGAACAAGAACTATACAGAGGCATACGCTTTGATTGAGGACATGGCCCATAACCACTACCAATGGACTAATGAGAGAGTCATCATTGCTTCTTTACCCTTTAAAAAAGAGGCAGGTATGTACGAAGTCTCTACCTTTGATTATCTTGCTGCTAAGGTTGACGCACTCATCCAAAAGTTTGAAAAAATGAATGTTACTGCTGTCACCCCTGCCCCTGTATCACCTCCTTGTGAAATTTGTGGTGTTTTTGGCCATATTGGTGTTGATTGCCACCTAGGTAGTGCTATTGAAGGTGTTAAGCAAATGAATTATGCTCAATACAACCAAGGAATGAGGCAAAACCAAAAATTTACCAAACCCCTCAAAATTCCTATGGCCAAATGGCACCACCTGGCTATGCAAACAATCAGAGAGCCCCTCAGAAATCTAGTTTGGAACTTTTAATGGAAAACTATGTTGTGAACCAATCTAAACAGCTCCAAGAGCTTAAAAAACCAAACCGGATTTCTGAATGACTCTCTTGCCAAACTCAATTCTAAAGTAGACTCTATTGCTACTCATACTAAAATGCTTGAAACTCAAATCTCCCAAGTGGCCCAACAGGTGGCTACTTCTTCTCAAACGTCGGGAGTCTTTCCTGGTCAAACCGAAGCCAACCCCAAATCCCATGTTAATGCTATTTCATTAGGGGGGTAGTAATCAGTTAGAAGATACCATTGCTAAGGCTGAAAAATTTGAGGGAGAGTGTGTTAAGCTTCAAGGTGAGAAAGTCATAATAGAGAGTGAAAAACCGCTTGATAAAACCAAAGTTCCTTTCCCACTAAGGCTTGCTAAGCCTAACTTAGAGGCACAATTTAATAAGTTTATTGATATGCTTAAAAAGATTTGCATAAATATTCCCTTTGCAGAAGCTTTGTCTCAGATGCTTCTATATGCTAAATTTTTAAAAGAAATTTTTTCAAAGAAAAGGAAGATAGAGCATAATGAGACAATAACTTTAACTAGGGAAAGTAGTGCCATCATTAAGAAGCCGCCTCCAAAGCTCAGAGATCCAGGTAGTTTTTCCATCCCTTGTGTGATTGGGAGTGAGACCATTGATAAAGCCTTGTCCGATTTAGGAGCTAGTGTTAGTTTATTGCCTTTGTCCCTCTTTAAGAGGATGGGAATAGGAGAGTTGAAACCTTCCGAGATGACCTTGAAATTAGCTGATTGTTCTACAATCCAACCGGCTGGATTGGTTGAGAACATCCCCATTAAGATAGAAGGGATATACATCCTGGCTGATTTTATGGTAGTTGACATTGAAGAGGACCCTGACGTCCTTATCCTTCAAGGAAGACCCTTCCTCGCTACTGCAGGAGCTATCATGGATGTTAAGAACGGTAGGATTGTTTTTCAAGTGAGTGAGGAGATGGTAGGATTTGAGTTGGAAAATGTTATGAAAAGTCCCGCTCTTTATTCTTGTTGCATGATTAAAGATCATGATGTGAAAGAACGTTTTCTAGCGTCATCTGCACAATATGATCTCTTTGATCCTTTTTAAGGATACTTTCTAACCGTCAAGCTAATGACTCTAAACGAGCGCTTTGTGGGAGGCAACCCACGGATTTAATCGCTTTATTTTTGTTCGTTTTGTGTTGTTTTTATTTGTTTTGTAGGTTTTTTTTCCGAATACGATGTGAAAAGGAGAAAAATTTTGGCCCCCCTTGACCAGAAAGATTGGCACGGCCCGTGCCTGTGGTAGCATGGTCGTGCCTGTTGGAACAAAAATGTGTTTAACATCACCCTTTGAGTTTTGATGATAACAAGGTATTAAAAATTGTCAATTGGATATGCTAATATTTGTAAAAGTGTGCAGGACAAAAGACAAAAATGTAGTGTCTATTTTTAAAGCATAGGTTCTGAAAGAACAAATGAGAGCAATGGAATCAACAAGTAGAAAGCTTGAAGCATCTGAAGACACAGTGCTCCTGAAGAGCTGGCGTCATCAGAAGCAACATCACCAGAAGCTGTTTTCATCAGGAGCCGAAGATCATCAGAAGCTGAGAGAATTAAAGCTTCAAAAGGTTGTTCAAATGATTTAATCTCGTCTAGCATTACAGAAGACTGAAAGAACTAAGCAACAGCTAATTCAAATGGATTTGAAGGCATTGGATGCTTTTACATTGGAGAGAGTTGACAAAGGACAATTGTACTAAGTGTAGAACCACTATTTCCACTACTCTGTTTTGTATCTACAACAGGACAAGAAAAACAGCTATGCCTGCACCAGTGTTCCTCCAGACTTGGAATGGATTTGAAATTGATCCTTCATAGGACAATACCCAAATCAGGCAAAAGATCATTGGTGAATTGATCAAGCTTCAAACGACTCTTTTTGATGCGGTGGCAATTTCAACGTATCTTTTACACCTCTATATAAAGGAGTAAAGACATGTTGTTTAAAGGAATGCAGACACACACATATACAAGACTCATAAAACAAACAATTTACAAGTGCAAAACTCTGCTGAAATTGTTCTGCATCAAAAGTTCACTTAGAATTTCTTATCAAAGTTCATATCTTAGAAATTCTAGAGTCATAAGAGTCTGTATCTAGTTTGTATTGTGAACACCACTGATTGTATATCAAGTGTTCAACTTCAAACATATTTCTTTGTAATTTTGTTTGAATAGAAGTCTCTTACTTGTGTGCTTGAGCAATAGAAGTCTCTTGCAGTTGTGCTTGAGCATTGGAAGTCTCTTGACTGTGTTCAGGAGCATAGGAAATCTCTTGCAGGTGTGCTTGGGTAATTTGAAGTCTCTTGCTAGTTGTAGCAGTGAGCAATTGTAATCAGATATTACATTTCTAGTGAACTCTCCTTGGAAGTGCAAGGGGGACAGAACTACTTCTGGTTTGTGGAAGGAACCTGTATAATCGCTTTGTGTCTTTCTTCTCTCTCTCTCTCTCTCTCTCTCTCTCTCTCTCTCTCTCTGTGTGTGTGTGTGTTTTATCTGCTGCATTTAGATTCTGATTATCACTTCAGAAGCTGAACTCTATCTGCTTCTGATCAGTGACTTCAATAGGAGAAAACGAAGAAAAAGTAAACACAATTTAACCCCCCCTAATGTTTTTCTCACCTTCAGTGCCAACCCAAAACCACAAAATTGCCGAGAGACAGGCACGGCCCGTGCTTGTGGAGGCACGGTCGTGCCTTTGTGTGCCTTCAAAACCACCAAAAATGCCATAAACATGTGCACGGCCCATGTCTAGGGGTGGCACGGCCGTGCGCGATACCAGGCCTCCCATATCTTCAAAACTTCCTTCTTCTTTCCCATTCACTCACCACAACTCTTTCTTCTCTCCAACTTCTCTCTAAAAACCTTTCCAAACCCTAACCTTCACTCAAACCCACACCAAGTCAACTAAGGTCAAATGGCATCAAAGAGGAAAGGTAAGAAGATTGAAGGCTCCAGAAGTGGTGCAGGCAAAAAGCAATCAACAGTCTCTAATCTCTCGAACTATTTATGCTTGTAGATACCCTGATGCTAATGCTATGAATAGACTAGGAATAGAAGAACATGTGATTAGGCTATTGAATAACTTAGGGTTGGTCGAGATGTTGAAACCTATGAGGGGGTTTGAAAACTTCACCTATGAGTTCTTGAGCTCTAATTCTTTTACTAAAGATAGGTCGAAGACAGATAACCCCGATCATTGGGTCGCATTCCGGATCTTAAATGTTGATTATGAGATGTCATTGGACGCTTTTTGTTCCGAACTTGGCCTCGTAAACGCGGGGTATATCCATGACTCTTGGGATCAAACTTTAAGACCGGCCGACTACGACCCAGTTGCCTTTTGAAAGAGCATAACCGGTTTAAACCTATACAACTCACGCTCTAATAAGGCTAGTAACATTCTTAACCCTGTGCTTAGGTACCTTCAAAGAGTTATGGCTTGCGCCATCTGGGGTAGGAAAGAGGTAGGAATGATGAGGACTGATGAGCTGTTTATGTTGTGGGCTATGCTTTATAACCACCTTGTTAACATTTGCTATTATTTGCTTGATTATCTTGTTTCAATTGCTAAAAAGAAATCGGATGATAAAGGTGATATAGTGGTAGGTGGAATCATCACCTTCATTGCTAAGAAGTTTGGAGTGAATGTGAGCGAAGGGATCAATAGGATTGAGGGGAATAATTATCTAAACTTAGATACACTCACCTCTATGTTCTTCCTTAAAGCTTATGACTTGTCTCACAAATACCAATATGAGTGGAAAGTCAATAATGCTAATTGTTTGTTTATTCTACCTAATTCGAACATAACTAATCCGGAGGTGGTGGAGAATTTGTTTTATGTTGGCACTAACCCAAAGGTACATGTTGATGGTGATGATAGTGATGATGGTGGTGATGAAGAGGAGGATGGTGAACACTTGCACCATGAGCAAGAAGTCGGTGGGAACTATGATGATGAACGGTAGACATGGATCCAAACTGAAGTTCAACGAATAAGCACCGAGCAACAAAGACAAGGTGTTGAAGTGGTCGGGCTGAGAAATGATGTCCAAAGGGGCAATCGGATGGCCGAAGAAAACAACCAAATGCTCCAGAACATGATGCAACATCTTCACCTCCAAAGTCCACCTTATGGACCTCAATAAATTGTGAGATTTCCTCTTCCTTTACTCTTATCCTCTTACTTCTCCTCTTTCTTCTTCTTCTTCTTCTTCTTCTTCTTCTTCTTCTTCTTCTTCTTCTTCTTCTTCTTCTTCTTCTTCTTCTTCTTCTTCTTCTTCTTCATTTCCAAATCATTGAGGACAATGCTTCTCCCAAGTGTGGGGGGAGCCAATAAAGTGTCTTGTCTTTATTTTTGTTAAGTGTCATAGTGTTTCCAAACTCCCTTGGATTTTAATTTTTTGTTTTGTTTTGTTGCGAAGGGCATGTTAAGCGGCTTGTTTTTATTGAAAATTATGACATAAAATTTTTGTTGTCTCTTCCCAAATGGTTGTTTCTTGTACATGAAGTGATTTCTTGTGTTTTAAGTGTTCTTGCTATACCCACATCATGTTTTATTGCGAAAATTCTCCAATGAGAAAAGCACAAAGTTGCAGTCCTTGAGTAAGTGTATGAGTAGGTATTTTAAGGAGCACATTCTAACTTTAATGGTAAATTAAACCCTTAAAAGTCTTTAGAGTAAAAGTAGTATAAGTTTGTGTGGGGAATAATTAGATAAATCAAAAGTGGGGCGGGAGCAAAAATATCTATAAGGGAACATCATTAACTCTAGGGGGCAGGAGCTGCCCTACCTGACTTCCTACGTGAAGGTGGTGTTTCTCTAATAACTAAAAGTAGCTTCCATAAATCCTTCTAAAAGGAGGATAGAATCAAATGCATAATTAGGGGGCATCATTAACTCTTGGGGGCAGGAGCTGCCCTACCTGACTTCCTACGTGAAGGTGGTGTCTTTTAACTTATAATTTTGCAGGACTACTTAGGGGGCATCATTGACTCTAGGGGGCAGGAGCTGCCCTACCTGACTTCCTACATGAAGGTGGTATCCCATAAGCAATCTGCAGTCCCCCGAGACATTTAAATTGTCAAAAAAATCTAAATAATTCTCATCTCTCTTATATGAAATGAAGAAAGGAATTTTCTCGGTTGATTTAGTGTTAAGGTTAGAACATGTTTCCTCATAATATCTCTTATACAGGAAGGACTCTACTCTTTCTTAAATGTCATTCTCATAATCATTTTTCCACTCTAAATGATCTGGTCTGCATTCTTCTTTCAAAAATCACATCCTTGCTAATGATTATTTTCTTTGAAACTAGATCATATAGTTCGTAGGCCTTTGATTCGTCACTTACTCCCAGCAAAACACATTTCTTGCTCTTATCATCTAACTTGCTTCTTTTCTGGTCTGGAATATGTGCATGAGCCACACATCCAAAAACTCGAAAGTAATTAATTGTTGGCTTCACACCACTCCATGACTCTTCTAGAGTTTTGTTTTGCACGGCCAATGTAGGACATCTATTGAGAATATGCACACTCCATTTTACAGCTTCAGGCTAAAAAAATTTAGGAACCTTCTCCTCAACCAGCATAGACCGCACCATGTTCATTATCATCCTATTTTTTCTCTCAGCAACTCCACTTTGCTGAGGAGTATAAGTTGCAGTCAATTGTCTGCTTATGCCTTGAACTTTGAAAAATTCTTTAAACTCATTTGAGGTAAATCCACCACCTTTATATGTCCTTAAGAAGGTGATATATGCACCTGACTCCTTTTCAACACAAGCTTTAAAAATTCTGAACAATTCAAAAGCCTCTGGTTTTTCATGTAAGAAGTAAATCCATGTCTTACGAGTAAAATCATCTATAAAACTGAGGAAGTACCTTTTGTTGCTATGTGATTCTGTTTAATGGGTCCACATATATATGCGTGCACAAGTTGAAGCTTATTTGATGCTCTCCATAAAGCTCCTTTTAGACATACAGTCTTTATGTTGCTTGCCGATCAAACACTCTGTACATAGCTTCTTTGGAATTTGGATCAAAGGAATCCCATTTACCATTTTCTTTTAAAAGAGTCTCCTTAATCCTTGACAGCTTAAATGATCAAACCGACAATGCCAAAGATAAGATTCGTTTTCTGATACATTTGAAAGCGTGTAGACTCATTTGATATCATGGAAGCCACCAAACAGAACATTTTATTTCCACTCATGATTGTCTCCATAATTAATCCTTTTGTTGGATGATATATCATACATTTCCCATGTTGAATCAAAATAGATAAGCCTTTATCTTGTAGTTGTCATATGCTCAATAAATTGTTATTTAACTCATGAATGTAGTAAACGTTAGAAATTACCTGAGTAGCACCATTCACTTGCATACAAACACAACATTTTCCCATAACATTCATTTTATTGTCTTTTCCAAGTTTTACAGTATGTCTGAAGCCTTCATCGAAATTTGAGAACCACTCCTTGTTTCCACTCATATGATTGCTGCAACCAGAGTCAAGAAACCACACTTCTTCTTTCTCCCCATGTTTCTTTTCAACATAGGACAACAATAATACCTTTTCTTCTTCTTTCTCTTCAAATTCAGCATAGTTAACCTTTTGCTCCTAATCAGGACACTCATATTGATAGTGTCCTAACCAATGACACCAAAAATACTCTATAACAGCTTTGTTGTAGGGTTGTCGCCCCTTTCCTCATCCCCAGCCTCCTCTAAACACGCCTCTACCTCTTCCTCTTCCAGTTTTGAGATATCATATGAACTTGCTCTTCTTCTCCATTGCTTTTCATCCTTTGTTTATGAACAAGAAGACTACTTTGCAACTCATCAATAGTCATAGTGTCCAAGTTGTTGGATTCTTCAATTGAGCATGCCACATAATCAAATTTTGAGACCATTGATCTCAAAATCTTCTCAGTGATGATTGTTTGACTCATAATTTCACCATGAACTTTCATTTTGTTAGCAATGATTAGAGTGCGGGAGAAATAAGCATTAACTCTTTCTTCTTCTTTCATATGAAGAATCTCAAAATCCCTCCGTAAAGCTTGTAGTTGTGCCCTTTTGACTCGGTTTGAACCCTAAAATTTTTGCTTCATTGAATCCCATATATTTTTGGACGTGTCCTTGCTAAGGATTGTTTCAAGCACATCACGAGAAATTGCTTGAAAAGGTAATTTTTCGCCTTCAAGTCCATCAACTTCTGCTCTTTAATCAATTTACGTTGCGCCTCAGTTTTCTCTACTCCTGCTTCCACAACCAAAATCTCATTTTCAATGAGATCTCAATATTCTTTCGAACGAAGAAAATTTTCCATCAACATTGCCCAATGATCATAATGACCATCAAACTTAGGTATAATAGAATGTACGAAATTACTACTATCATTTTCCGTCATTCTTCCAAACTCCTTTTACTTGAAATAAAATTGCAATTTCTTTCTTGATACACTCTTATTTCTCTCACCCCAATTGTTTCCATCACACTCACTCACTCACTGTGGATCAAGTTCCAATAATGGAGCTCTGATACCAATTGTTAATACCAATAACTACCATACTGGTTTTATGAGAGAATGTCTTGTTTTATTGAGAACAAGAGTTTGGCTTTATATAGCCTTACACATGATTCAAAAATGGAAAGCGTGAAAATAGATGCAACCACATTACAAGCCTTATAATGTGTAGACTATGTCCCAAGAGAAAAACTAAGTAATACTTCCTAATAATAGAAATAAATTAAACATAACAATCATTTAACAGTCACTTCTTCAACAACGACTCTCTCTCATTCTCTCCTATATAATGATCTGAGCGGTTGAAGAAAATTAACAAGACTTCTATCATTTTACAAGTGCCTTTACCCTGTCAAGTTATATAGCGCACACACGCTTAGAGAAATTCTTACAAGCTTTCAATCTTAGAATTTCTTTAAGTATTATGAAGTCACTTGCACTTTAGCTTTCTTACACATCTGATTGTATATCAAGTGTAAACATAATCTTATTTATTTGCTAAACTCTGATTGTAGAAGTCTCTTACTTGTGTGTTTGAACAATGTAAGTCTCTTACTTGTGTGTTTGAGCAAACTGTAATATAGTGAGATTGTAGTGAACAATCCCTCAAAAGTGCCACAGGATTAAACTAACCTCAGTTTGTGAGGGGAACCAAGATAATTACTTGTGTTGACTCTCTCTCAGTGTTTAATCTGATTTCATTGTATAAATCTGTTTAAGACTCTGATCAGAATTCTGCTTTTAATCAAACTTTAAACTATTTTTATATACACACTTAAAAAAAATGCATAAAAGTGATTCCAAATCAAAAATGACTCAAAACTGTTTTCACACCACAAATATTTTAAGTGTAATTATTAAAATTCTGATATGATCAAAACTTTTATCAACGAGATCAACTTATGGGTCTGTCTTTCATATTCTCGTTTTATTGTTTCCATATGTCGTACAATTATTTTCCTTTCTTCGTTCGGACCACTTCCACTTCATTAATTAAACTTTTATTTTTTATCACTCAAACTCCCCTTTTTATTATATTATAAATAAAAAGCTTCACTCTTTTTTCTTTAACAAATTAACACATCAAATTATTAATCCTAGTATCCTACTTTAGCACATCAAATCTTGTTTTCTTTGTTTCAGTACTGTGTTGTGTCTCAAATCCAAATATATGGTCCACGATGTCAGGTTCCAAATTGGTGAATTATGTTATCTTGTGTTCATTTCTGGCTTTGAATTGCTTTCTTCAAGAGTTAGGATCCAACGCTCAACTCATACCACAAGATGAAGGTACACTTAATTTCACGCTTTCTTTTTTTGTTATAATAATGATCAATGCTTTGTTTAATTCATTGTTAACACTTTCAAACCGTTCGTTCCCACTTCTACCCTATAGACCATAGCAATTAAGAAATCTAACATTGAAATAATATTGATATAATCTTATACAATATTTTCCTGGAAAATATTATTAGTACAGAATGTTTTGCTTCATAGTCTCTTGCTTTCTTTGGATTTACAGTAGTTAAGGGTGTGAATCTGTTTCCATTTCTACAATTTAGTTTATGAACTTTCAATATTTTTTATTTTTTTACGAGATTTTCAATACTTTTTGGCCAACTTGTTTTTTACTATTTTCTTTCTGTACATTTAAGTTTTGGCTTTTAGTTGCCAAGGACTCTCTCATTTCATTTCCATTTATGAACCCAACAGAACTTTGTTTTTAAAAAAATCAAGAAAGGAAAACTTTTATCCACACTTGTAATACTAGTGATACTTTATGGTGTGGGGTAAGAATGTCAAGTAAAATTGTCCAACAATAATATGACACGTAACAATCTCATTTTAAAATAAAATAAAAAAACAAAGAAAAATTGCAAAAGATAGAGAAAAGAAAATCAAAAAGTCGCGTATCATATTATGGTTGAACAATGTCATATAACATTTTTGTCGCAGTGTTACACAAGGGAAATCCGGCATTTAGCATGAGAAAGTGATAAACTTCCCCACCATGGTCAACTTAGTTTTAACCACTAGAGCTCTGATAAAAAGAAAGTGAACCAGACCCTGGCTGTGTTTTTATTTTCTGAAATCATTTTACTTTGGGACTTCTCATTATTGATTCAATTGTCACTTTGAAGTATGTTTGTGATAAAAAAATAAAATAAAGATCAAGTTGGTAATCCAGTAAAATGACTTATGATAAGCTTATTATTGTCTGTTGCCGTCATCCCATGTGAGATGGTCTCCAAGCATAAATAGTAGATTTTTGAAAAATAGGAAAAATATTAACAAGTGTTTTTAAGGTATTCTTTAACAACCTTTAAATAGTAGATTTTTGAAAAATTGATACATTCAATACATTTGAAATTGAACTTTTTACCTTTTTCTATAAACATTTTTCTTAATTAGAAATCCTTAAAGAGTATCATTTGAACACTCGTTAGCAATATCCATAAAAATAATCGGTCACATCAAGGCATGAACAGTTGATATGTTATCATAATTAATTTTGTAGAAAATTGGACCATTTAGTTATAATCAAGATTGAATTGAATCGTTAACAAGATAAACTAGTGTATAATTATTGAAAGTTGAAAATAATGTTTCATAAATGATGGCTAATTGGGAGAATTTTCTTTATTAATTAACGCTTACAAGTCAAATTTCGAGAGGCTGGAGAGTGCATGGCAATGTCAAATCTGCCGTGACCATTTATCAATTCTTTATGGGATTCTCTGTTGAAATAAAGATGGTACTCTTAGGTGGCAAAATTGAAAAAGTAGATTCATTTATATTTATTGACAAAAACAACTTGGAAACGGACACTTCAACTAACCTGGTTGAATTGAAGCTACTTTGAGGTCTTCTTCACTCCGCAGAAAAACTCAATCTTACGAGGTTAATAATTATTAGATTCAAGTGAAATGATATTTGTACAACCATTTTATTATAATTTTTTGATAATTTTCTCTCTCATACTCACGTTATATTCTTATTCTCCCTTTTTCTTTTTTCTCTCTCTATTATTTTTATTTTGGATCAATGAAAAGAGAGAAAATGAAAGTTGTCATCAAAGTTGTCCTAAATAGTTGTACATATATCACTACTCTAGATTTAAATCCGATCTTAAATTTAGTTGAACCTAATAAAGTTCGCATCCAATAAAAACAAGACAATACCATGATAAAACCGGATTAATCTCATGATAAATCATCAATACATAACTTTTTTTTAAAAAAGAATTAATCAACAAACATTTCTAATCATATGACAATTTCAATATTAATTTCATTAGCAAAATTGAATCTTAAATTCACAATTTCAATAGCAAAATTGGATCTTACTATCACATAGAGAAGATAACTAAACGCGTGCTAAGTATAGTATGAAATGATTTTTATAAAAAGGCTTGTTGTCCTATGCATTATTGTATTTGTTAAGCTAACTAAAAATGATACCAAAAAAAAAATTAAGGAAAAATTATAATTTTTATTCAAAACAACTATTATTTATTATAAAATTGTATATTTAATATAAAAGTGTACAAGTTCTAAAATAAAGTTATTAAAAAATTACTATTTTTTATTTCTTATAGTATTCAAAAAAATTCCATTATAGAAAAGCCCTTAATTTTTTTTTTTATATTTACAATAATATTAATATTAAATTTCAACGAAGAATATCATGGACCACACCTTCCTTAAAAAAAATATTATGGACCACACCTTTTACTCTATCTATTTTCCTCTCCTTTTCATCACATTTTTTTTTTGGGTACATTCATCACGTTTTTTTATCTCCGTCTTCTTTTATTTTGCCCACCACCAATGACTTTGACCGACCGAAAGTAAATAGATGGATAGCAACATAAAGAAATGGACAGAATAGATTAGATTAGAGAGAATGGAAATGGAGTGTAAAGTTAAAATTAGAATTCAATAACCATATATCGACTTTCCTTCAACAAAAAAAATAACCATGTATCGACTGTTACAAAAATAGTTGTTGCTAGAGTAAGAAAGTTATACTTGTACGATCAGTTATATTTTATGATTATGTTGTGTCATATATATTTTTATTCAAAAAATTACTATAGTAAACGTATGATATAAATGCACATATTTTTGGAATGTGACATTAATTGTATATTTATACATCAAAACTATAGTAATAAACATTGCTATTTATTTTATGAAATGTAGAGATGTTGGAATGTGTCTATTTTTAGATGTTATTTTGAGTGTTGATAAAGTTGGTGCTTGAGCCGGCTTAATTGTTTGCTTGATCAATTATATTCTAAGTTTCGGGTGATAGCAACATTCTCATTAAACAATGTCTCTAGGACACTTGCTATCAAGACATATGTATATTTTTTATTTTTTATGGTATAGTAGCCTAGTGTTAGAGCTCACAAAATTAAATGTGGAGAAGTCGGGTGTCCGGGGTTCAAACCCCTGCCAATTGAGTTAAACTCACGAGGACAGACATATGTATTTTTAAGAAATAAATTTTTGGTGCCCTTAGAAATATGGTGCCCTGGGCTAGGGCCCCCTCGGCACATTCTTTAATCGATTTAAGCAAAATTTTGTAGAATTCACAGATGAAATGCATGTAGTGGTGTAACTAGAGCAATTGATATTTGTGTATGTTGCAGTGAAATCTCTACAAGCAATATCGGATAAACTAAAGAACGTGAATTGGAAAGTCACAGAACGTTCCTGCATTGAGGATGGAGGCTTTAATAATGACAATATTTTAGATGATGACATAGTGAGGAAAGTCACATGCGATTGCACTTTCCAAAATAACACCATTTGCCATATTACTAGCATGTATGTTACGTTCTTTCTTTGTATATTTTTAACTGTTTCAATTATGCAACTTTCACCAAATATATTTGTTAAAATCAAAAGGTTACATTGTAAACTTTCATTAGAAACAACCATTGAGTTGTGTTCAAGTAGGTAATGAGTTTAAGTTAAGGTCGGATCGTTCAGGATCTGCGAGTACGTTAGTTTGATCCTTGACGAAAACAATGTTTACTCGGACTTTACTTGTCTCTCAGGACACGGAAGAACTCTAGATTACCAAGACCTTTTTTGTCGAAAACCATAGGGATACGACAGAAGAAAAAAATTAATTAAAACCATTACTTATACTTATAGCTCAAAGTTTCTTAACATTTCCCATTGTCTCTTAGAGACAGTCTCTACTTACTGAATTCATCTAAAGCTTATATTTGTAATTTTATTGTTTAGTTTTTATGGGACATTAATACAAGTTTGGCTATGACAGCATGTTAAAAGGTCAAAATATAGCTGGAGTTATGCCTAGTGAATTTGGAAATCTTACTCAGTTGAAAGTACTGTAAGTGGTTGTATATTCTGTTTCTCCGTCTTTTCTATTGCGTGTTCATACAATTTGCTAAATCAAGTGTGAACAAAAAAATTGGGATAGCAATATTCCATAAGTAGTTTTTTTTAAGGGATACGTAAAAAAATGATTAACTTCATAATATGAAATAAAATCTGCAAAAGAGTGGTTGAAGCTTATATTCTGTTTGCAGTGATCTCACTCGCAACTATCTCAATGGCACAATTCCGACGAGTTTTGCTAGCAATTCGCTACTTGTTTTGTAAGTCATCGTTACCTTTTTGCTCTATGAATTGTTTTATAATAAAAATTTCTTAACTTGGTAACTTTCTTGGAGAGTAAGAAGCATTTCTAACTTAGCCTAAGTGGCTTCCATTACTGACCATGTTTTCTTTTTTGTATTTCAAATGATCAATATGTACTACTTTTATTGTGATTCAGGTCGCTTTTGGGAAACCGATTAAGTGGTCCAATTCCGACAGAAATTGGTGATATTTCCAGCTTGGAGGAACTGTAAGTGTTGGAGAAGATTAATTTTGATGTTATGTTAAAAAATGTTATATGTAGAAGGTTTAATACTTAACTGACAATGTTGTTTTGCATGTTCATAGGGTCTTAGAAAGTAATCAACTAGGAGGACCGCTTCCTCCTAGTCTTGGAAATTTGATCAAGTTGAAGAGACTGTAAGACTGTTTCTTTCTTCTACTCATTATCATTTTGTTATAAATGACCAATTTTAATATTTTAAATGAATTTGCAGGCTCCTTTCTTCGAATAACTTTAGTGGGATAATACCAGATTCATTTAGCAAACTAAACAATCTCACTGATTTGTGAGTGATATCAACTGATACAAATGCTTTTTATACACTTATATATATGTCTCTATTGAATTCTGAAATCAGTGTTTGCATTTTCTGCAGTAGGATAGATGGAAGCAATTTATCTGGACAGATACCTAGTTTTATTGGGAACTGGACCAAACTTGAGAGATTGTTAGTATACATTTAGATCTATCAGTGACCTTTTTCTTGTTGGAGGGGGAAAAAAATAAATTATATCATGCTTGACATCTTTTCTAGTTTCTGACATAAATTTTATGATTTTTATAGGAATATGCAAGGTACATCTATGGATGGTCCAATTCCTCCCACCATATCTGAGTTGGAACTTTTGACTGAGTTGTGAGTACTTGCACCATACCTTTAATATGCATATATTGTACAATTGTTGTGGAATAAAATCTTCAAAGGCGGAACATTTTGTGAATAAGGAGTTAACTTGTTCTCCTTATTATATTGATTAGTTTGTTCCTAAAAATAAGGATATAAATCAGAAATTGATTTGTTTCCATTAATTGTAATTATTTAGTGTAATTACCTGTGAAGCCTTATAACCTCTATATATACACAAGGAATAACAATGAGAAAGGCAGCCATTATTTGTGACACATTTCTTTCTCACGGATGAAAATTTTCTCTGTATCAGGAGAATAAGTGATTTGAATGGACCAACCATGACATTTCCTAATCTGAAGGGTTTGAAAAACTTGCAACTACTGTGAGTTGAGTCATTTTCAGATATTTTGTGAAGAACTATATGATTCATTTCGTTTCTTTACTGTAATGTTATATTTCTGTGATTCAGGGAGTTGAGAAATTGCTTAATCACAGGTCCTATTCCTGATTACATTGGTGAAATGACAGACTTAATTACTTTGTGAGTCAAATTGATATTCAGCTCAATTATTTCTCTTCTTTATGCCAATCATTTAACATTCCAAAATTGAAGTATGTGGTATGTGTAATGATTCATAAGACTATTAATTAACATTATAGTAAATCTACTTTCATGCAGAGATCTAAGCTTCAATATGTTGACTGGTTCAATCCCAAATTCAATTCAAGGATTGAAAAGGCTAGATTACATGTAAGTGAACATTCGACTTACTGACCAAAGGCTATCTTTGATGTATTTTAATTCTACTAGTAATTTGATATCTGGAAAATATGCTGCTTTTTCTTTATTGATTTAACTTTTTTGTATGGATGCAGGTTTCTGACTAATAATTCTTTGAATGGACCGATTCAAGACTGGATACTGAACTTCAAAATTAACATGTTAGCATATTTCACTTACCATGCTTTCTCCAATTGCATAATTTAAACCTGTCACTAGGATTTTAGCGTTGCACAGTTGAGTTATGAAGAAACTAAATTTAGTCTAACTATATTGGTCTCTTTCAGAGATTTATCTGACAACAATTTTACAAAGTCTTCTGCAACTAGCTGCCAGCACTTGAATCTGTAAGGTTCTCTTTGTTTAGATATATATACACATTTCATTTGTGTCAAAGCTAGTTTTTGCTAATAACTTACTATTTCTAAAAAGGAACTTGGCTTCGAGCCATTCGTCTTCAGCGGTCACTTCACCTTCGTAAGTTCTATGCTTATTTTCCACGTGGCTTGTCACCGTTGAATTGGATGATCCATTGAAACTAACTACATTCATCTTGTAGAACGTTTTGTTTGAAGAGGAACCTTCCTTGTGCAAGAAAACCCCAGTGTGAGTGTTGAGCATATTTAGTAAATCGATTGTACATTATTCATAATCCATAAAGCAGAATAAGTTAAAGTTGATCAAATTAGGATGTATGATGATAGTTTCTTTCTGTACTGAATTGTGATTAGAGTTTTTCCCTGTCTTTTCAGATAATTCATTGTTCATAAATTGTGGAGGACCTCAAGGGGATTATGATGGAAATAACTATTTCGGCGATCTGCAGAGAGATGGAATTTCAAATTTTGTTCTTAGAAATGAAGGACAATGGGCTTATAGCAGTACAGGAGTGTATATGGGAAATGTCCATGCAGATTATACTGCATTAAATACATTACCTTTAAATATTAATGGCCCAGAATACTATGAAACCGCGCGGCTTGCCCCTCTGTCACTTAAATACTATGGCCTCTGTATGCAGAAGGGAAATTATAAAGTGAAACTCCATTTTGCTGAGATAATGTTTTCTAATGACCAGACTTATCAAAGTCTTGGAAGACGCATATTTGATGTTTCAATTCAAGTGAGTAGTTAAACAAAATATCTCTTTACATTATTTTTGATTGATTCTTATATTTTCATCATAGTTTGTTCTCCTCTTAGTCTTAAATATAAGCAAAAATGTACATGTATCTGGCATTTGAAGAAAGTAGGTGCCCTAAATTGAAGTTATGAACTTAAAATGCTACATCTTCACAGGGTATTAAATATTTGAAAGATTTTAACATTATGGAAGAAGCTGGTGGAATTGGAAAGGGCATTGCTAAGGAATTTGATGTCGAAGTGAATGACAACACCTTGGAAATTCACTTATACTGGGCAGGGAAAGGAACCACTGCCATTCCTGACAGAGGTGTTTATGGACCTCTTATATCTGCTATCACAGTAACACCTAGTAAGTTTTTTCCTTGTTTTTTTTTTTATTTTATCATTTTTAATTCAACTACCATGCTATGTCATATTCTATAAGCATCTCGACTTTGTTGTAGACTTTAGGAATCACTCAGAAGGGCTTTCTGCTGGAGTTATCGTTGGAATTGTGGCTGCATCATGTGCGCTTCTCATGCTTATACTGGTTACCCTTTGGAAGATGGGTATCCTTGGTGATAAAGATACAAGAGACCAAGGTAAGATTCTAGTTCAATAGAACATGAGTTTAATTTACAATATATATATGATATAAACATGTTTTTTATGCATCCATGTTCTTTGGAGGCATAAAATTACTGTATGGATACAGAATGAGGACAAATTTAAAAGAATATACTGATTTGGAATCAATATTAAGGCAAAACAACTTTTTTCTCCTATAAAATTGTAGGATTCGCTATATTTTCCTTTTTAAATTGCCTCTCCTTATTCTCTTACTTACCAATTTTTTAAAATCTGAATGGTGACTTACTTGTAAATCTTCCATGTTGTAGAGCTTTTTGATCTGAAAACAGGTTATTTCAGCTTAAGACAAATTAAAGCAGCCACTAATGACTTTGATCCTGCAAATAAGATTGGTGAAGGGGGATTTGGGCCAGTATACAAGGTAATTTCGGATAGACCATGCCATTTATCCCGCAAAACTTCTATCTATTTTAAGAGAAGTCTTCTGCTAATGACACATCCCAGAACTTTATACCTCTATTATCCGCCCTTTTTTCCCACATCCATGCAAATTGATGCATGGATGTGTTGTCAGATGGTGATGTCATTGCTGTTAAGCAGCTCTCCATACAGAATTTTGTTAATGGTCGAACCTTTGGTGACAAAAACCATAGCTAACTTGTTTAGCAAGTAATGTCTTACTATAGTTCATTTGATTAGTCTAACTGTGATAACACAGCACTTCATATAGTCTACTCCCTCCGGACATATTTATAAGCAAATTTTGTTTTTTCAGATTCATTAAACAACTGATGTATCTGCACTATAATATAGCATTCATATACACCAGTTATTTATTGAATATGAAAAAGTAAAATTTGTTTATAAATGTGACCGGAGGGATTAATAGTTTTAACTATGATTTAAAGTTTGACTAACTTGTATATAAAAAGCATGATATTGAAGCCGTGGCTTAATTAATGCAGGGTGTGTTGTCAGATGGTGATGTCATTGCTGTTAAGCAGCTCTCCTCCAAATCAAACCAAGGGAATCGCGAATTTGTTAATGAAATAGGAATGATATCTGCTTTGCAGCATCCAAATCTTGTTAAGCTCTATGGCTGTTGCATTGAAGGAAAGCAGTTGCTGCTGATATATGAATACATGGAGAACAATTGTCTTGGCCGTGCACTTTTCGGTAAATACCTCTTAACAATATTACCTTGTTGAGTTGTTGTTGTGCGTGTTAGTGTCAGTGTGTTTCTTCTTAAAAATCAAGATGTAACTGAAAAATCTTTTTCGTTCCCCCCGTATTTCAAATAGGTCATCGAGAACAGAAGCTGCACTTGGACTGGCCTACAAGAATGAAGATCTGTCTTGGCATAGCAAAGGGGTTAGCTTATCTTCATGAGGAATCAACATTGAAAATAGTACACAGGGATATTAAGCCAACTAACGTATTACTTGACAAGGATCTTAATGCCAAGATCTCTGACTTTGGTTTAGCTAAGCTTAATGAAGAAGGGAATACCCATATCAGTACACGAATAGCTGGAACAATGTTAGTCTTTGTTCAAAATTAGTTGATATTTTGTCATTGGCATTAACAACCAAGACTTTGTTCATTATCGTTCGAAGTTACACAGCATCTTTTGTAACCACTCATGTTTCACTGCTTCTTAATAGTGGCTACATGGCTCCAGAATATGCCATGCGGGGGTACTTGACTGATAAAGCAGATGTATATAGCTTTGGAGTTGTAGCTTTAGAGATTGTTGCTGGAAAAAGCAACACAAATTTCCAGCCAATGGAGGAGTTTGTATATCTTCTGGATTGGGTATGTATCGAACTTCCTTTTTGACTTGTTAGACAGAGAGTATAGATTCTCTCTATTTTCAAAATGAATTGAGACCTTCATAACTATAATATTTTGTCACAAATTCTAGAAATATGTGTCTTTATATGTACTATGGAGCTCTTCATTTCTTCTGAGAAGATTGTTACCCTGGTCTTATAACGCCAAACTTATCCTCTTTCTGGTTTTTGTTATATTTATGGTTTGGTACTTTGGTTAATTTTCTACTCTTAATTTGTGCACGTGTCGTTAAAGGCCTATGATCTCCAAGATCAAGGAAACCTCCTGGAGTTGGTGGATCCAAGTCTTGGTTCAAGGTACTCGAAAAAGGAAGCCATGAGAATGCTGAACTTGGCATTGTTATGCACCAACACATCTCCTGGTCCTAGACCATCCATGTCATTGGTAGTAAGCATGCTTGAAGGAAAAACTCCAATCCAAGTGCCAGTAATCAACCGCGGTGAGAGCGGCCAACACGCAAGATTCAAAACTTCCGGATTGCAGTCACAAGACAGCCAACCTCTTGATTCTTCTACATTCTCACATGGAAGCAAAAGACAAGTATCCGTTCACTCCTCCACATCTCTTCAATGTGAAGATGATTTTTCGTCAAGCAGTAAAAGTCCTTGAGTTTCACATCGTGTTTAGAGCACGCTAAATTACAAGTTTTTTTAAGGTGGTAGATATAGTGTATAAACTGCAGATTGACAGCATATCAAGAAGATAAGCAAGAATAGAAGTTCGGTTCCATGAGGCTTACAAATGCATAGCACATTTACATGTATTTGCTGCTAAATTGTGTGATTAAAAGGCATTTCTAGTGTGTTTTTCTTATCAAGATTATATTGATTTTTCAGTTTTGAATCTCCAGCTGGCTTGCATTTAAGTATTGAATATGATCAAAAGATTGATAACGAAATACAAGTTTAGTATGAACAGCTTTCTCAATGATTTATATAGTTTCTCAACAAACCTTGATATTAGAATATAGAAGTTAATATTGAGTTAGTTATTTAGAGTTTGTTAGTAGGTAGTTAGTTTGTTAGTTCCTTACAAACTCTATATATAGAGCAAACCTTGTACTCATTACTCATCTTTTCATCAAATCATTCAATATGAATAATAAGGATGTTTCCTTTGTATCAAGTTCTCAAGTCTACTTCCCCTATGAACTTCATCTTCAACTCTTTAATCACATGGTTATTAAGACACTTCAATTTCTCTCACTCTCTCTCTCTCTTTTATGAAAATTGATATTTAGACCAAGGACGGGAGACCACACGCACCGTCCACTATCGCAGCGCCTAATTGAAGTCAAAACAAAGTTCTGTATGGACTAGGCCAACACAAGAATTGTTGGCATTTGGAGGGTTTGAACATAAGACCTAAAAAAGAGCACACTCCCAAGTCTCAAGCCTTCACCACTCAGCTAACCTTTGGGGTTTCCTTTTGAATTTCTCTTGATAAAGCAAAAATATATGCTATAATATTACAGTATCGTAGAGGTTTCGGACATAATTTATCTTGTAAAAATTAAACTTGTGCATACCCACCTCATTATAGCCATGATTTTGTTTTTGTAAAATATATAGGTATCCGCCGTGCACAACGATGAAGATTAATCTCTAAACTGAGTTAGGACCAAATTTCTCTATTTTGTAGAATTATGAAAACTTGATACTCTTCCAAGAAGGGTTATTCGATGCTCTGACTTGGGTCACCCAAGTTTCACATGGCGGACTACATAAAGGTCTTAATCTTTGATCCAACTTGATTACTGCTTGAAAATAATGTTGGAAAAGGTGAAGGTTGTAGTGAGAATTTTATAAGAAATTGAAGAGGATATAATAGTTTAGAGACGAACAATCTCTATTTCATGCGAGGATACTTTCATTTCTTACCCCCTCTAAGAGAGAGTTCTACATACATCTTATGATAATGTTCTATACACTTCAAAAGAGAATTCTGCACACTTCTCTCAACTAGTTAGATTTAATGTTATTTCTCTACACTACCAATTTAGTTCTACACCTCTCTAAAACTTTCTTTGGACTACACCACTTATGTACCCTTATTCTTCGAGGAATCCATCCAAAAAGGCACACTTCACATCTATCCGATGAATTTTTAGCTTGTGTTGAAATGCTAAATAAATTATGATCTTACATCTATTTGCCATTGATAGACTTACGATCTTTTGAAACTAAGACGTGGTCCCACACATTATCCTTCTTAATAGGCTGAACTTCTTCTGTTAGATCTTCCCATCTCTTATCTTGCACAACTTCTTCAAAATTCACTAATTTATAATTTGCAGAAGGACATAATAGTGTGGAACTATCCATTCTTTCAGTTTCCATTGAAGAAACCCTTTCAGGTGTTTTTACTAGTCTCTAAGTGACATAAGTTATATACAAATAGAAAATCACATTCTTATGAGTCAAACTTTTGTCAAAATGTTTCTAAATCGTTTCTTCTTTTCTCTAGTGCACAAGTGTAGTTAAGAAAACTTTATTATGTAAACTATCGCTGATCGATTTTTCTGATGTGATTGTGCAATTCTTGTCAATGATTTCAAGGTATCATGAAGAGAATTTGTAAGTATACTTATTTGCATCTGATTGAGATAAAATGGTTGAGACAAATCAAATCTAAAAGCTTAGTATACACACACGGTTTGAAATTATTTATGCAATCATTGTCATTCACTTTCATCTTAACAATACTTAATGACTAGGAGTGTTTAAAATCGAACCAACCCAAATCTATAATTCGCAAACAACCGTGTTTGGTTTGAATTTACTTGCGGCACTCTTTCACATACGTTTGTGGTTTCTTTTTGCCACATGAAAAAACCAAACCAAAGCTCAAACTTAGAGAAACACTCGCTACACCTAAACACTTACTCAACCCAAAATAGCAGCTTTTGATTATAGAAAATTTCTTTTTTGACATAAAAAACTTCACATTGACACAAGTAATTTACGTTAGGGCCCCTAGCGGTAGTTAACTACCGTTGGAAAAACCGCCGGCAGTTAACAGACGCTGGTGCCAGCGGTAGTTAACTACCGTTGCTTTTTTTTTCCCCCAAAACTAGAAAACCCCTAGGTCCTATTCATTCATCACCTCACCTCACCATACCATACCTCAAAAAATCCCCATTTCAAAAATCCTTTGTCAAAATCTTGGTTCCAAATCATTGTCGATCAATTGCTAGGACGTTTCTACACACAATATGCATCAAAAAAAACAGGTATTGCAAGTTTTAACATGTTTGCTTTTGATTGGGTTTTGCTGTTTTTTTTGTCTGTCACGAAGTTTAGCGATTGTTAACTACCGCTAGGAGTCAGCGGCTGTTAACTTCCGCTAGACACTTAGAATTTTTCCAAATTTCTCAAATGGCAGTGCTAATGCCTAAAAAAAACAATTCCAAATTTTTTTTTCTTTTGTTTTTTTTGGTTTGTTTATGTTATTATATGATATTAGATACATGTTTATTAATTAGTTTAGTAATTATATGTTGTTTATTTATAGATAAGGTTGAGAGCGCGGGTGATCGAAAACCTAGAGTTGTCGATTCCATTAAGGTTGAAGCTCTCATTAAGGTCGAAGCTTCCGTGAAGGTTGAAGCTTCCATTAAAGTTGAGGCTTCAAGCGTCAATTCCGATGTGTGGAAACTTCGTGACAACAAAGTGGACACGGCTCATTTCTTTTCGACCCGACACACATGGAAAGATAAAGACGAATTGCTCGGTTGGGTCCGTCGACAAACAAATAGGGATGGATTTACGGTTATCATTAGAAGATCTTGTGAAGGTAGAAATGCTATGTTGGAGTTGGTTTGTGAACGGAGCGGCGAGCACAAATTACCGAAGACAAAAGTGAGGCATGAAGCAACGGGATCAAGAAAATGTGGGTGTTTGTTCAAGGTGCGTGGATATGTCGTCAGGGAAGACAATGCTTGGAAATTGGCTATTCTTAATGGTGTTCACAACCATGAGATGGTGTCGTATGTAGCAGGGCACCTTCTTGCCGGAAGATTAATGGAGGACGACAAGAAGATTGTACATGACTTGACCGATTCTTCGGTGAAACCAAAAAATATTTTGACAAATTTGAAGAAGAAAAGGAAAGAGTCTGTGACAAATATCAAGCAAGTCTACAATGAATCATAAATTCAGAAAGGCAAAAAGGGGTGACTTGACGGAGATGCAATATCTAATCTCAAAGTTGGAAGAGAATGGATATGTTTATTACATAAGAGAAAAATGTGAAAGTCAAACTGTTCAAGACATATTTTGGACTCATCCAACATCGGTAAAGTTGTTTAACAATTTTGTGACTGTTTTGATAATGGATTCCACGTACAAAACCAACTTGTATAGGATGCCATATTGTTTGAAATAGTTGGAGTCACCTCAACCTATTTGACATATTTGGTTGGTTTTGCATTTATGATGTCGGAGAAGGAGGATAACTTTACCTGGGCTTTGCAAATGTTGCTTAAACTTCTTGGACCAAATAGTGATATGTCTAAGGTGGTAGTGACCGACAGGGACACGGGTATGATGAATGTCGTAGCAAATGTTCTCTCCGATAGTAGTGCAATACTTTGTTATTTCCATGTTGGCAAAAATGTTAGATCAAGAATCATCACTGATTGTAAAGTTAAACAAAATGTTGTTGTGGTGGATGGGCAAAAGAAGATTGTCGACGAGGAGAAGCACGGTAAGTTAGTTGATACCATATTTGATGCATGGGAAAAATTGATTGAATCTCCTACTCAAGAGTTATATGCGGGTAATCTATTGGAATTCCAAGATGCTTGTAAGGATTATCCAAAGTTTCTTCACTATGTTGAAACTACCATTTTGAAACCTTTTAAGGACAAATTAGTGAGGGCATGGAAAGACCTTGTGTTACATCTTGGGTGCAGGACCACGAACAGAGTTGAAGGAGCTCATGGTGTGGTGAAGGAATATTTGTCCACCTCCAAGGGTGATTTGGGTACTTGTTGGGAAAAAATAGATGAGATGTTGGCAAACCAATTTGGGGAGATACAATCATCGTTTGGTAGGAGCGTTACGGTCTTG
>Ga0228710_1003442_pt1 | contig 25172 bp, 12 predicted proteins | sample MedpolnodulmetaG_FD_177995 | JGI IMG/M metagenome (GOLD analysis project Ga0228710, IMG submission 177995) | Root nodule microbial communities from Medicago polymorpha collected in Santa Monica, California, United States - pink nodules | ecosystem: Host-associated > Plants > Roots > Nodule...
GACATCCTCTTCTCGCCGGTGAAGACGTTCTCGCAACACCACAACCACGATCATGCCGGTGAAGACCTTGCAACACCGCCTTCACACCATCTTCTCACGCCGGTGATCTCGCAAAACCGCCTTCCCACCATCTCCTCACGCCGTTGATGACCCGTTAAGACCTGCAAGTGACGGCGACATAGAGGATCAGATTGGAGAAAGACAACACCGGTGATGACGCCGGTGGTCGCGAGAGAGAGGTGTGTGAGAGAGGAGGGCAGTGAGAGCCTTATTTTTTTTTGTCAAAGGTTGTTATCTCTATAACTCACGTAGAGAGAGAGAGAGTGAGAAGGAAAAGTTGCAGAGGGGAAGAGAGATAGAGAGAGATGCAAAAGGAACCATTGGGAAGAGATACAAATATGTGATGAGAGAGAAATTGGACTTTGAAAACAGATGTTACGGTAAACAACATATACCCAGTAAATGCCACCAATTTTTCACTTGTTTTTTCAAAGGAAAAATTTGAAATTCAAAATGGCATGGATTTAGGAGGGAAGTTTTTTAGGGTTAACCTAATTGGCAATTAATGCGGCAAAATTAGAGGCAAATTTGTAGGGTTTAGTTGTTGCTTTACAACTAAGGGATTAAGGAGTAGGAGATTTGGAATAGATATCACGCTGAAGATACGTTCTTTTTTTTCTCCTTCAGTGAGAGAATATTTGCATCAAATATCCTCTTTTAAAATATATTTGCATCAAATCTACATTCATACGCTACAAAAATATATTTATTGTCCATAAATATATTTTCAACACATAATATATTTGAAACAAAATTTTTATATTATTAGCCACAGTATTCTTCATCCATCAAATTTTGAGTCATGCTACAACATAAGCCACGTGAAAGGCAATTGAATTCAAGGACAAAAAAAGAGAAATTGATTGAAGCAAAATCCAAGGTGACATAATTTATTTCAAGAAGCTAAGAATTTGAGCTTCATCCAAAATCGATTCTGAAAAGCAAAATGCATGCTGGCAGCAAAAAAGTGAAGGAGAATCAAACATAATAAAATTGATTTTGAAGCAGTAGACTCACGTTTTGGCTATCTAAGTGGGCAACCAAACATATACTATATATATTAGTGATGTGTCCGACTTTCCGTTTTTTTTATTGCGTTAACGTTTGAACCATGTTTTTTCATGAAATTTTGATTTGTTTTTTGCTTTCAAATCATATCAGATCAAAGTAACCATGATTATCTACTTCAATAAAATCAACAATAAACCCACTTGGGTTGGCTTAGTGGTATTGACATGGAACTTGAGAGTGTGCTCTTCCTCAAGGTCTCAGGTTCGACTCTCTCTGATGCCAATTTGAGGGGGTTAGTTTACCTTTTTCAAAAAAAAAAAAAACTAACAATATAACAAAAAATATTAATCTAAATCCTTATTTTTTTTAATGACACCAACAATAATCTTTATTATTGTTGATTAAGAGTATAATTGAGATAATGAAAAGTAAGTATAAATACAATCGTATAATTTATTACACTTTTTTTGAAATGATAAAGAAAATAATTTGACATTTATGTTTGTTACACTTTTATTTTAATATTTAAATTTATTCTTATTTATTTGTTACGTGTGTTATTTGTATTAAAAATTCAAGACATTTTTTAAAAGAGAAAGTCAACCTAAAAAAACTGAGAGGAGTTATTTCCATTATAGTATAGAAAAGACTTAATTACACTTTTGGTCATCGCATTTTGACCAACTCACGAAAATGGTCTGACCTCTTTGAAATCGAACAAAACCGTCCTTAAACTATCATTTTTTTTGCAGTTTTAGTACTACCCCCTATTTTTCCTTCAAAAACCGCTGAGATGGCAAATGAACACCTACGTGGCAGTGCCAACTTGGAAAATGACATAAAAATATCATTAAAACAGCGATTTTTAATTTTAAAAAACAATTTAAATATTTCATAAATTAAAACAAAAACAAATTGAAAGAAATTAAATTGAAAATCATCATCATCATCCTCAACACCATCTTCTTCTTCATCATCCCTATCTTCAATCTCTTTTATCTTTTTGCTTTTCAAAACGGTAAAAAAGAAGGAGTTGGGTTCGGATATGAGCAAAAACAAAAACAACAACAAAAACTCTTCCATGGCTCTTCTCATAGCACCATATTTTATCTGTTTCCAGTTCTTCTTCAACCCCAAAATCGCAAAATCATGTTCCTCTGTTGTTGAAACCCGAAATTACGAGCTGTATTCTAGTTCTTCTTCAATCGTGTATTGAAATCGCAAAATCAATTTCCTCTTTCGTTTCCTCTTGGTGGACAGAGACCCCAAAATTGAAATCTGATATCGATTGATTTTGTGTATTGAAATCCCAAAGTTGCAAACATTTTGAAACCTTAAACATTTAATCATTTTTCGATGGCAGATGGCAAACCTCTTGTAAATTGCTTGTGACTGGAAAAGTTTCAGAAGCCATGGATTTTAGAAACGGTGAAGGTGATGGTGTCGCTCGAAGAAGATGAAGGTGTAAAAAGAATTGATGATGACAGTGTAAAACAGATTGAGAAAGATTTTTAAAGAATTATTGAGATAAAGCAAATGAAGAAGATTTGGGGATTTAGGGTTCATATGAAGAAGATATTGATGTTGATGATGAGGAGAAGGGCGGTGATGATGGTGTTGTTGCTGTGATTCATGAACAGTTCCCAGAACCATGTCTATCAGATCCAAGAGTTATGCAAAAGCTAGTTTCTTAATAATAATTCATAATGGTTTTTTTTGTTAATTTTATGTTTTTTAATTATTTATATATTTAATTAAGTTAAATTTTATTTTTTATTGTTAAAATATGTATTTGCTGATGTGGATAGTTGTTTTTCCATGTGTGTTTTGCCAAATCATTGATTTGCATGCCAACTCATTAAAAATCTGAACACATCAGCGTTTCTTGAGGGGAAGATAGGGGGCAAGACTACAACTGCAAAAAAATGATAGTTTAGAGACTGTTTTGTTCGATTTGAAAGAGGCAGGACCATTTTCATGAGTTGGTGAAAATGTGAGTACAAAAGTGTAATTAAGCCTATAAAAAATTATTTTGAAAACTATACAGTGAAACATAAATAGATTAAATTGTTTTTAGCCCAATTATAACATAGGGTTCATTACATATAATTCAAGATGATTACTTTTTCAACCCTCCATCTTTTTTGTGCGTCTTTGTTTTGCTCATTTTACTCCGTTTGAATTTTATAATCTCAATCGTATTTGATGATTTTCATATTGTAACATCGGAACTCTATTTTATCCAGTTTTTTTGCATATTTGATTCAATTTATAAATTCAACATAATTTATTAAAGTAAAATAGTTTAGAATGACATAATTAAAAATCAGTGAAAATTTTTATCAATTCAACATAGTTTAATAATTCATTTACATTAACATCATCATTAAATAAATATACATATATAGATCAAAGAAATCCTAAAACATCACTACTACATATACCTACTACTACTACTATTTTTTTTTTAGGAACACTACTGACTTATTTAATGACTAAAAAACAAGCGAAAATGGAAACAACCTTAAATATGAACTTATGGAGAATTATGAAATACAAGATGATTGAGAGGTCTATAGAATGCATGGTCGCTACATAGCGGGAGAAGGTTTGTAATTCTTCTCGCGCATCCTTCAAAGAAGATGGGAATACAAGATGATGAAGATGGTGATAACTAATTTGAACAATCTCAAATTTAAACTGATATGAAATACAAGTTGATGTGGGACAACCCTTTTTAACCAATCATATTAACCCCACAACTACTAATATAAAGGTATATGTTAATCAATGTGATAACCCAATAAATACTGCAAAACCGTTTTGGGGATTGCATAAATGACCAACAATAAAAACATGGCATAATAATCACCCGTGAACGAAACATAAGAATGAAAAGGATAGAATGCGAGTTGAACTGAAAAATTAGAAATAATAGGTGGTTGTATTTGTAGACACAAGACAAACGTCGACTCTAACAAAGATCAATGGAAATTTGAACACGTGATCAACCGGCCAATTTGGCTGAAAAATGCACGAGACATGCATGAAACCGACCAACCCTTCCGACCAAGTCACCGTCCACAGTCTGGGTGTTTTCAGTTTTTATAATACGAAATCATGCCTAGTATTGTTTCAAATTATATAATTTGAAACATGCATAGACAGTGTAAAAACTTGTATTTTTTTCTTGGGAGGGGGGATGACATGTTTGAGACAATATGATCAGAATAAGTCAAATACATGATTTTTATGTGGTTCATATTACAGTGACAATTATGTGGTCCATGATGCGCAAAACCACTTATAAATTGGTGTGTCTGGTTCATCTGCACAACCATGAACAATTGTCCAATAAATATAGACACTAAGCTAGATGCATTTGATAGAAAACTCAATCTATTTAGGGTCCATGTTGATGTTATATTGACTAGTTTGAATGATCAGTTAGATCAAATTAACGACTGTCTCAACCACATAGACATAAGAAGGGTAGACAGTGTTAAGTATCATTGTTCGATAATCAACTTGGATGGACGTGTTTGGTTCACCTAAATGAAACTCTAGAACGACGTCACGAGAGCCATGCTCTCAATATTTTGACAACTTAATTCAAATAGACCAATTAATGAGGAGTACAAAGAGGATCATTGAGCATACTGTTTGATAAAAATTTGCAAAGGAAAAATACGAAACCATCGATTGATAGAGGGAAGTGTTCGTCATCATCCATAGTGTTTGTATGTTCTTATACAAATATAGTTTGCATTTTAGGTTTGGGATTTTCCAAAGTGTATTTTTTACTTTAAGAAATTGAGATGTTGGTGTTTGTTAGATTGCGCATACCACACATCAACATCTAGGCATTCAATGAACCCATGACCATACAAATATATCATATTTTGGAGGTGTCCGTAGACCATATAAGTCTTGTTTGGATGAATACTTTAATTTGCATTTTATAACAAAAGTGTCTATCATGATATACATTTAGAAAGAAAAAAAACGAAAAAGAGAATGCATATTATTAGTGTGAGACTTGAGAAGGTAACAATTATTATTGCAAAGCGGTTAATATATGCTTACATAACAAGATTATAGGTTCTTGTTGGACGACAATATAAAACCATTTTGCAGGGTTAGTGTAACTCCCTCCAATAAACTCAAACATTTAGCTCTTCTTAAATTCATTAGCGCGGAACTTGTACGGGTAACGGAGTATACTAATTAAACTAATAAAAAAAAATAAAGTTAAACTATTTGTAAATAAACTTTGGGTAAATTTATTTTCTCAAATTGTGTTAGATTAAGCTAATTCAATCACACGACCATAGTGCCCTTACTGCGCATTGGGGATTTTGGGCCGCCGAGTTCAATACCTGACAAGGCTGAAACTGAGTATCGCAGGAAAAAAAATGGATGATACTGAGGATGAGTTTGAGGAGGGACTTGAGGGTGCCCCCGAAATAGAGGGATTTCAGATCGATCAGTTCCTCTACGAAGTCGAAGGAGAAGAAGAAGAAGAAGAAGAAGAATTCGATCACCCCTTTCTTCACTCTCCCACTAATCAAGATCAACCGTACGTAATTCATTCCTCTTCTTAATTATTCAAATATTCTGCAACTGATAAATAATAAACAATTTTATTATGCAGTAATAATAATGGCATTGCCATTGCCTCATCCGATGAATTCACTTTCAATACCAGTATCGCCTCTTTGCATACATATCTTGGTGGTACGCAATTTGCGATTGTGTTGTTTGATCTTCACTTTTCAGTTTTCACTAAGCTCAATCAATCAATCAATACAGATGTTGAAGACACGCGCCATATAACTGCTTTCTTGGATGCTGGTTCTACATTCAACCTTCCACTCTTTTCTCTCCAAGGTACTTTTTCTATCTATTTTCACTTTCTTCTACCATGCTCTTATTGGAAGGAAACTGTGTAGACAATCAGATATTGTACTTTCAGGGTTCATACTTATCCATCATTTGAATCATAGGCTTTTTCTTCTGTCAATTATTTATGTTTGGATTGCGTGTTTTGGGGGATTAAGTCTATATTTTGGTATTTATTTTAAGTTTTTTTTTGTTTTGTTTTTGATAGAACAGCATGATAGACAACCGTATAACATCTTAATCACACTTAATTTATTTCTAGGAACATTTTATAGCTTCCTTAATTTAGAAAAGAAAAATAAACCCTCGCCTCCAAAATCTCTCATCCAAACATACCCTAACATATTTCATTTTCATGTTAGTCATTGTCATTTTCCAAGTTTCTTTTACATTTATTTATATTTGGTTACTTTCCTTGAAGAGATTTGAGGTTCCTTAATCCTTTTTTTTTGTTTTATTTAGCTTCTCTGTCATGAGGTGCTTTTGCAATGTCATTTGAATCTTTGATTCTATTAAGCTGTATAAGATATTTTCTGCAAAAGTAGTGTAATTTTTCCTTAAAGCATAAAAAGTGTGAAAAGGATGTCTTCATGCCTGACTTATCTTCTCAATGCCCTTTTTATAATTTTTTATCTTATTACATGACTTACTTTGACTATTCCTTGCAATATTCAGGAGTTGTACTCTTTCCCGGGGCCACTCTTCCCCTTAGGGTTACTGTTCCCCGTTTTGTGGCTGCTATTGAGAGAGCTTTGAGTCAAGTTGATGTTCCTTACACCATTGGTGTGGTAGGTTAACTTAACTCCTTATGATCATTGCGTGTTTTTACCCATGACTGAGATTTTGTTTTAGTTTTTTCCATAAAAAAACCATCATGGTGTCATGGATGTGCATTTTCATTTCAGGTTCGGGTTCACAGGGATACCAGAAGTTTTACGATGCAAGCAGCAAGCATTGGGACAACTGCTGTGGTAATCTACCTCATTGGGACAACTTATAGCATCTATCACACTCAATAATTTGCATTAATAAATGTTGAGTCCACATATAGTTTTTAAATAAAAAATGAGTGGTCTAATAGTTAGAGGCAAATGGAGACTAAGAAAATTCACTGGCCAAACCATTAAGATATATTTAGAGATAATGTTATGTTTTTGAACTTAATACATCATAGGGAATTATGAAGCCATTATATCTATGCAGTCAGCCGCGTCTAGTGGGATAAAGTTTGATTGTTGTTGATGTGGGTTTGGGACCAACAGAGCTAAATTAATTTCTTATGAACATAACATTCTAGTAGTTAATACAATTCCTGCTTTTGCAATACAGCAATGTATAAACCAGTTCCCTGTATTTTCAAGTTATAGTATTCTTAGTCCTTTACTAGTTAGGTATCAGTGTCGATATATCTTTTAGCTTATTTTACTCTCTAATATCGTATCTACAGATTCGACAGTATGGGCGCCTAGAGGATGGTTCACTGAATGTGGTTACCCGTGGACAACAACGATTTCATCTAAGGCGGTCTTGGAATGACGTTGACGGAGTGGTTAGAAAAATATTACTACATTTTCTCCCTTTTTATTATTATTATCCACTTGTGCTTTAGCTGTGCAGCTAAAGATTGATGACTTCCTTTTCTTTGTTTGGTTGGGGTCGTTCTTCTTAGCCTTATGGAGAGATCCAAATTATTGAGGAAGATCTACCATTGAGAACTCCAAGGGGCGTTTTTGGCAAATCAGCATCATCAAGTAATATGCCTTGCAGCCATGTTAAGATGCATGGCTTAAAAAATGGACAAAGCGATTCAGATGCAAATCCAGATGAGGATTTTGAGAGTGAGCTTTCACCAACGGAAAGGAAAACCCATCTATCAGTCATTGGTTCAGGTTCTGCGTCGGGTATGGCGGATGTATCAGCAAACAGCAGCGGCGTTAACTTCATGCATAAGTCAGATCAGGAAATTAGATCCAATTTGGATTTGAGCATTGAAAAATGTTCCACTTCTGGAAAGCTGTCATCCAAAGAAGAGCTTAATAGATGCTATAAGAATATACAATCGCATAAGATTTCAAAAGCATTCTGGCCCCACTGGGTTTATCGTATGTACGACTCCTATTGGCTTGCACAAAGGGCAGCAGGTAGTTTTACTTATGTTCTTCTGACTCTGTTAGATATATTTTTTATGCCTTTTCCCCCTTCTTTGTAATGACATCACTGTTATGGGCTGATGACATTGTGCTTTTCTTTTGGGTGTTTGTCTTTTATTATTGATTTTAAAATTCAAACAAAAATCTTAATGGAAAATTCATGCACAATTATTACTTGAATTTCAGAAATGGTTATGTGGAGTATACTATATAATCTATGCCACTGTTCATTACTATTTATTAAATATTGTTAATCTTAATGAAATTTCAGATAATACAATTCCTCATACGTTCTTGTTTTCTGGTACAATCCTCCGATTTCTATAAACAATTTAAATATTATATTTATCTCTAAATATCGGCTTGTTATTGTGAAATGAATGTTATTCTCAGTATAAAAACCATTTGTTATGTTGATAATCTGTAGATATGTGGAAGCAAATAGTTGGGGTACCTAGTATGGATAGTCTCGTCAAGAAGCCTGATGTCTTATCATTTCATATTGCCAGTAAAATACCTGTTTCTGAATCTACAAGGCAGGAGCTTTTGGATATCGATGGCATCACATATAGGTTGCGCAGGGAAATTGAATTACTAGATAGCATTGATCTTGTCCGATGTAGAATATGCCAGGTAATCATTTTCTGACCAAATCCCCACAGTTTTGCACATCATATTGCTTATATTGAAAATTTACACGACTTTGTATATGTTGTAGACTATAATTGCAAAACGAAGTGATATGTTGGTGATGTCAAATGAGGGTCCTCTTGGTGCCTATGTGAATCCTGGTGGTTATGTCCACGAGATAATGACTCTTTACAGAGCCAATGGCTTATCTCTCGTTGGGCACGCAGTTACAGAATACAGCTGGTTTCCTGGGTGAGTTTTAGTCCATTTTTATGTCCTTTGATTTTATGGAAGTAACAAGCTGTTTACTATGCATCAAGGATGAAACTATTGCATTCCATGAAGCTTTGTGAGAATTAGCACTCAGAATGCTACATAATTTGGGAGTGGGTATTTTCTTGAGTTGTTTAATGTGCAATCTAATAAACTTATTTGTCAAAATGCTACTTTTGGCAGATATGCATGGACAATCGCTAAATGTGCTACATGTAGAACCCAAATGGGATGGCTTTTTACAACCACCAACAAAAAATTGAGGCCTGATTCATTTTGGGGTATTCGGAGCTGTCAAGTTGCAGAAGAAATACGCAGAAACCTTTAGTTTTACTGATGTAATTAATAGTGGCCGTATAGTTACGAGGTTCATATGAATATGGTAATCTGGCTTAGTGTGGAAACCTGTGTTCATAAAGCACTATATGGTGCTGTTATGTACGTAATATATAATGCAATGCTCATGCAGCAGCTTGCATGTATGTTAATAGTTTAACAAGTTAATGAATTTTTTAGGAATTTTTATTTTTTTAAAATAAAAAACTATTGTGCAAACTAAAATAGGTTGGTGAATTAACTGAAATAACTTTATATTTATGAATTTGTCAAATTTACTTTGCAACCTGGGAAATGCTAAAAAGTGTCCTTGGGACATTGGTTAAGATGATAAAAATAGAAACAATGTATTGAGAAATGGTGAAAAGTGAAGAATTTAATTTTTTAAAAGTCAAAACATTGTTGAATTTAATGTAAATATACTATTTTTGGTTTCCTTAATCATTGCCCTGAGGACACTGGTCAACAAGACCATTCAAATAAACAGGTTTGTGTGAACCGATAGAATTTCTTCTCATTTGATTTCTGAAAGTCAACAGAGAATAAAAAAATGAGAGTAAAAAATAGAGAGAATAGATAGAATTGTGATGTTTGGTTTAATTAAAATAAAGTAAAAAACATTGTACAAAAATAAATGAAGTGAAAAACTCCCTTAAAAAAATTAAAATGGATGAACAAATGCATTCGGCCTCAAACAACTAGCTCATGCTAATGTTAAAATCATGTTAACATAAATCGAAAAAGTAATGTGAATATTATTGATAATGATAATTATTTCCCTTCTTCCTACAAGTCAATAATTTGAAGATTGGTAATTCTCAAAGTCGACCGTGGAACAGGTTGGAGAATTTAAGTTCAAATGGCGATGCCTTATATACCACACTCCTAGTAAGCAATAAAATAAATCAAATCAGTTCGCTTCCTAAAACACTGCAGATTGAGATTGTAGTCCACATAATACATAATTTGATCAAAATCTCAACGGTAGCTTCGATAGCCTGGGCTGTACATGCAACTTTCTGCGTATTTGACAAGATCCTTTGGTCGAGGTAAATGAGAAGCCAGACCTGTACACCAAACAGAGAAGACAAAATTAAGGACAACAAAAGACAGTTTTGTTTGAATTGAACACATTTCACATGGAAACTCACCAAGTTCGTATGTCTTAGCTGCAACACTGGCAGCTATGTTGGCTGATATCTTTCTGATATTTGTGAATGGAGGGTATATCAGTCCCTTATCATAGTTCTCCTGTGATACTTGTGCAGCCAAAGCTTCAGCTGTTTTAAATAAAATAAAATAAAATGGTTAACATTCAACTCAAAACCATGTATTAACAACACACAATTGCAACATCAATAGATCTCATTTATATATTGTCAATGTAAAGAATTTTTACACTATCGATCAATTATCATCGTCATATCATTAAAAATATTTGACTTTAATCATAGTAACTTTTAAAATCCTTGATACTGTAACAAAATTAAACTCTAATTTGACATCATGCTCTAATGATATAATCTCTCAAGGTTGCATGTACTTACAGGCTGCCAATAGCATCTCATCACGCACGCGGATTGCACCAGAGATGATCAAACCCAAACCAAATCCGGGAAAAATGTAAGCATTGTTGGCCTAAATTGCATTGCAGCAAAACAAAATATAAAAGTCAGTCACTAATTTTGGTAATGTATGTCTGTTGAAAAAGAAAATGCTTTGTTAAGCATTGAATTAAAACCTGTCCAGGGACAAAAACTTTTCCTTCATATTCAACGGGATCAAATGGGCTTCCACTAGCAAAAATTGCTTTACCCTGCAAATAGAAGAGACAGAATAGTAATATTGTCAGTTAAGAGTTTTAATTGTTTATATGCTTTAACAATAACTCACAAAATGATGATTCTTAAGCTAAGCAAATAAGAAATAACGTATAATTTTTTTTACCTTGCTCCATGTATAAGCTTCTTCAGCTGTGCACTCAGATTGTGAAGTTGGGTTGGAAAGTGCAAGAATGAGTGGTTTCTAGATTACATGCCAAGAAATGTCACAAACATTAGAGATAGAATCTTCTTATAGTGTAGTAAAAATTATTAAAGAAAGCATGAATGTACCTCATTCAAGGATGCCATGGCCTCAACAACCTCCTTGGTAAATGTCTTTCCTACTCCAGATGATCCAATCAAAACGGTTGGCTTGATTGCCTGATGGAGTCAATTGTGAAATATGGTGTTTTGTTATAAGAATTAAGGGCAACAAATATATTTTTAAATAAAATCTAAAAAAATTGCAACACTTTACTCACCTTGACAGCATTTAGAAGCTCCTTCACAGGTTCATGCTCATGGGCCCAAGGCTTTTTGAAGTGTTGAAGGGATTGCAAACGAGAGCTAACAATAAGACCCTGCAATAGAGCAAATATCTTATGAGATTATGGAAAAAAGAAAATCTAGGAACCAAAGAAAATCGTGCCCTTCATCTTTGATCGGAATTACAGATATAATAGTTAGTTGCAAATTAATTACACAAGTAAGAAGTTAGTTGTTCTCATTAGCTATATAAGTCTTACTGTATAATCAACATTTTCATTAGCTTTTTTATTTTCTACATTTTTCTCGTATCTACGACTTCCATCTAGAATTGTAATACTAGACAGTTCAAGGATTTTTACCTTGGAATCCACAAGCCAGATCTTTTTGCGAGTCTCTTCAACTGGAGCTTTTGTCTAGCCAAAAAGATAGTATATAATTTAAGTACTTGAGATAAACAATAGCTTTAGAAAGAAAAAATTACAAATATCAAATTATACCTGTTTTGAAATCTCAAGAGCTATCAGCTCTGCTATACCAGTTCCAGCCTTCAATAGCCAAAAAATAGTAGTAAGAAATTTACTTCCAGAGAGAGTTCTAAAGTAAGATCAACACTTCACATTGAATGTGCATCCAGTGTCCAACATATGTAGTTACATTCAATTATTCTATTTTATCAAATTATTACTAGTGTGGATGTGTCAGTACGTATCAGTATGTATGTGACTGTGTTTCACAGTTTCTAAAGCATAAATGCAAAAAGTGAGGACTTCATAAGAAATGCAAATAACTAAATTAGTCTTCCGTAGGAACCTACCTCTCCGGCTCCTAAGAATAAGAACGTGTGGTCAGCTAAAGTTCCTCCAACTAATTTAAGGGAAGCAAGCAATCCTGCTAATACCACAGATGCTGTACCCTGAATTAAACCAAAGAAAATCAGAGTCAATAACATGGGTTATAATAAGAAACTGTGTGCATAAGTCAAAATCTTTCAAGTATGCTACCTTACCTGTATATCATCGTTGAAAACAAGATGAGATGAGCTGTATTTATCCAGAAGATCGAAAGCATTATGATTCGCAAAATCTTCAAACTGAAAAAAGGAATTATAAAATCAGGAAAACAATTGATTCAATCAAACCAAAGACACTCAAGATGTTGAATTCAGATATGTAACCTGTACAAGAACTTTCTCCCCATAGTTCTGTTTAACTGCATGCATAAACTCTTCTAGAAGCTCTGCATATTCCTAAACCACGATAACAAACACCGTGTTAGCAATAATCACAATAAACAATTTGTTAAAAAAAAAGGAATTGTGCATTAATTTGCATGTTAGTGAGTGCGAGGGATGATCATACCTTCCCAGTTGCTCGCTTCTGTCGAAGGCCAATGTAGAATTCATCATTCAGCAACTTCTCATTGTTTGTGCCAACATCAATGGTTATAGGCAAACACTGAAAACAAGAATCCAAATAGTAATTCATTAATTAATTGATCAAATGTGTGGAAGGGGAAGGGAAATGGAAAAAGTAAAAAACAAGCATTTAGTAGTTCTTACTGAAGAAGGGCGAACACCTCCTAATGCAGTATAGAGAGAAAGTTTCCCAACAGGAATTCCCATTCCCTAACAAAATTATTGAAGAGAATCATGTTAATATATAGGTTTAGTTGGATTTTGCCATATTTTTTTGAATATAAAGGTTCACAGCGTAACTGCTTCTGCTGTTTAAAACCATGGTATGGTGATTTAATTACCTGGCAACCAAGATCACCTAGTCCTAATATTCGCTCACCATCGGTCACAACGATAACTTGAATAGTTTTTTCTGGCCAGTTTTTAAGCACCTCAAGGATTTTGCCTCTGAAAAAATTCAAGTACTTAGAATTTTCTCATCTAAAATGCTAAGGCAACAGACAAAATAGGGCTGACAAGAAAAAAATACACACTTCTCCTTCAAACTTATATATAGACCCTGAGGACGCCTATAAATGCTTCCATATTTCTGGCAGGCTTCTCCAACTGTTGGAGTGTAAACAACAGGTAGCAATTCTTCGACATTATCAATCATAAGCTTGTAAAACAGCCTTTCATTCCTCTCCTGTCAATAAAAAATGTGAAAGACAGTGAGAAAATGAAACTTAAATGAAACAACAGTTAATGTGAGACAGAAGAAGCAGATTAAGTACATGCCTGAAGATCCATCAAGGCTATGTACTTGTGAAGAGGAACATCATACTGGCGAATATTGTGCATCAACCTCTTTTCCTGAAAACACATAATAACAATAAAGTTAGGCCAAGAATGTAAATAAGTAATTTAATACATGAAATGTTATTATTATGTTACATTATGGAATAATCTAAGTAGTATAATCAAATTCAAATAACCTGAAGCTCTTGAGTGAAGACAGCAGGAGGCAAAAGGCCACGAACATAATGAGCATCTCTTTCTTTCTCAGTGAAGGCAAGTCCTTTGTTGTAGCGTGGATCTCTCAGCAAAGTGCATCCACTGTAACACAATCATTATTAGTTATTGTTGTGAATTCGGACTCAAATCTCACACCAATACAAACTATGATGTGTGGAGCAAAGGAAAGTAGTAACCAATATCAAAGTAAACACAAGCAATAACAATTAACAACTTAAGAAAGAAGCAAGCCATGATGATGCACGAAAATCATGAATTTTCTTCTAAGACCATTAGCCAATATTAATGCTTTAATTAAATTATACATAATTTGGTTCAGATTTCAAAATCAGAGCAGATAATATTCAACATCATTATCGGGATTTGGCCCTCTTTTGTAAAAAAAAAATAGGCTTAAATGCACTTTTGGCCCCCTATGTTTACCAGCATAGCGATTTTGGCCCCTTAACAAAAAAAATGCAATTTTAACCCCCTAATTTTGTCATGTTTAGGGAAATATGCTCTTTTGGCCCCTTATCTTTACAAAAAAGTTGCGATTTTGGCCCCTTATTTGGGACACGTGGCGGCTTCTCAGCATAGTTGCGAAAATTAGGGGGTCAAAATTGCATTTTTTTTGTTAGGGGGCCAAAATCGCTACGACGACAAATATAGGGGGCCAAAAGTGCATTTAAGCCAAAAAAAATATACTATTCAACATCATTAAACTTATACATAAACAAACACATTAAATCTGCAAATGCCATGAAACAGATGAATTGTTCAAATAATAATAATGAAGTCAGATAGATCAAAAACAATATAGTCTAAACAAACAAACAGAGCATAGATCCAAATTGCACATTGTAGAGAGAAACTGTACATTAAAAAAAATGTTGATGCTAGCTAGTTACCATAATTAATTCGTAAGTTGTTGCATATTTTTTCAGATGCAATGTAACGTAATTAGGATGAGATATGTACGAACCTAGCAACAGAGAAATTCCATGGTGTGATAAGTTGATCCTCTGTAGCACTATCCTCACCATAGAGGTCCTTAACACCACCACCGACACCATTGACAAAATCCTCAGTTGCCATATCCAAGCCAATTAACACGGTTAATTAGTATTAGTATATTCTAGTCTCTCTTAAGTCCTAAGCCAAGCAATAATAAACCAAAACAATTAAATAGAACAAGCTTGGAAAATATGCAGACAGAATGAGAGGAAAACAAAATGTGAGGTTGGTATATATAACCTTGTGTTATGTCTGTGTATAAATAACCTATTAAAATAATGTTTGGTTTGGTTGCATATGTGATGGGAAAGCATAGAGTTAGATTTCATAATTTTCATTATTTCAATGGTGACAGGCACATGTAGTAATGACCAAAATAAAGAAAACATTTCATGTCCTTTTCCGACTAGTTATGTGCTGTCATTGTTTGTTGGACCAGTAGAGAGACGTCATTCTAGAAGACATGATACAAAGCAGTAATGGTATTTATTTCACGTAGTAATAAAAGTTGGAAATCACCTTAATTAATTTGTAAAAGGTGGGGATTTTCCGCGTTTTGTTAAAGTCAAGTCAATATAAGTGGCAACAGCCAAACAGCAACGAAAATTTGGAGAGAAGTCAAACACTCATCTTCAACTGATTAATTCATAAACTTGTTTGAAACCGTAGTATTAATTGATTAAAAATGAGTTTAATTGTGGAGGAATGGGGTGTCCGGAGTTCGAACTCCGGCCCCTACATATAATATACAATATTCCTACCAACTGAGATAACTCACGACTTATTCTAGTCACACCCTATTGCATCATCAATTTTTTTATGACTTATTCAAGGAATATTTGAAATTTCTTAAGTAAAGTCCTATTCTCTTGTCGTTATTTTTGTTTCTACTCAAGCTGGTCGGAATTGGATGGTTCATATGATACATACTTTTCAAACACTTTGGTTTTCAAGTTTTAAGTTTCAACGTTGTAGTACCCGTCTAACAAATAGAAGGCCACTTTCAAGAATCCGTCACTGATTTGACATTGAATCACATTTTGGCTATTCAATTTCGTGCCTTCTCATTATTAATTAGAATTTAACAATTTTGTTGATTAAAAAAAATATGTTTCTAAAACCGGATTAGACCGGCTAGTTAAATTAGATCCGTTCTCGACCTATGAGATCTTAAAAATTGTTGGTATTAAAGAACCGCTAAAAAATCACTTGAACCGGTAAGAACTAGACGTTGAGGTCGGTTTTAGAAAATTGAACGATCCAACAAAACCACTAAAAAATCACTTGAACCGCATTAATCATATTTGAGAATCTCATATATAGACTCTAATTATGGGTTGTTTGGCGAGACCAATAAATTCGCACGACTAAGAAAAACTTGTTTGACAAACTTAACTTATTTTTCAGACATTATTTTAATGTTTTATTTTTAAAAATTCAGACACACGTAGAGACAAATATTATGCTCGTGCCCATAATGTGGCTTTTTACCTCATTATGAATATTTTTGCGGGTTCTCAATCAATACGGTATCAATCTAATTACCTCCCCTAACCAGGTTGAATGTTGGGCATTATCAGTTTATCTAGACACCCACATTTCAATGAATTCTGGTCTTCTTCCACCAAATTTCGCTTCCATCCAACCAAACTAACTAAAATACTCATGTGTTAGTTAACTAATACAAGTGTAAAAAAAACGTGACTTAGTTTTTACACATGCGCGACTTAAACGCTACGTGAGTTAACTCACGCAGGTTTTGTTTTTGCATATTCACAATGTTTCAAGATTATTAAGCCGATCCCGATCATATGTAAACACTTTTACACCGTGCAGCAATTGTAGGCTCTAATACTAGCTGGCTTTCTCTAATGATTTTATTGCAGAAAAGTAGGATAAACTCAAAATAGCATGCATGCGCATGAATTTTACTGAGGATCATATGCTTGTCCGTCGAGTTAAAACAGAGCATGATTGGAGAGGATTTCCCTCTGCTCTGAACCCATACTTGTATTGTAAACGAAAAAGACAAGACAGTGAAGGTCAAGATGCTTGCGTGGTGCAATCAAGAGAGATTCGAATTTATTAGCAAGAAATAAAAAATAAATAGACATGCTTTTGTGAATATGCAAAAACAAAATCTGCGTGAGTTAATTCACACAAATGTTAATTTCAACGTACGTTAACTCACGAAGCATGACTTAAGTTACATATGTGTAAAAATTAAGTCACGTTTTTTTTATACTTGCGTTAGTTAATTAACGCATGAATATTTCGGTAGTTTAGATGGGTGGAAGCAAAACTTGCTGGAAAAAAAGCAGAATTCCATTTCAATCTGGATCGGGTGATTTTAACCCAAACAGCCTCTAGTTGATCAACATTGCCCAACCCAACTTCATCATGCAACCATGCCAACATTTACCATTCTCAAACTTCTAAGATACTTGATGACTCTTCTTACTTGTGGTAGAACAGCAAACGAGATTTCTACAGAGTACTCAAGTTCATCACATAGCTGGGATGACTACTTATAAAAATTTACCACACCACCCTGTGTTTTTTAAGCTCATCATTCAACTTGATACATCAAAAAAACTAAATATGTTTCAATGGTAACTATTTTGCCAACACACACATTATTTTGTACATAAATTGAATTACTACTATTATATACTTCTTCCTTCTAACGATGGATCCAAGAATTTTGGTTAGTGAGGGCGACGTCATATTCTATACAATATTATATAAAACAATGCAATTCAACCAAAACAACATATCAATGCATTTGTGATAAAATAAAGACACCTAAACATTTATGGATTATATTTCTACATTTTTTGAAAGTATATTTCTACATGTATTCATATTTTAAAATTATTTTAGGATTTTTCATTATTTAACACTATCAAATATATCTTTTTCTTTGTGACTAAGTAATCATTCAACAAGTTATTTCTCATATTACTGTGTATTGGATTAAATATGTTTTTGATCCCTATAAATGTACACATTTTTAGTTTGAGTCCCTCTAATTTTTTTAGACTTTTAGTCCCCAAAAGTTTTCAATATTCACTAATAGTCCCTCTTTTTAAGTAAACTTATGTATAATTCATATTTTTAAATAAAATTTTGCAGAAAAATTCTATCATTATAAGAATCTCTCAAAAAAAAAAAATAGAATTTTTTAAAAAAACATTACTTAAATATAAAATTTTATATTTTTGGAGATTTAAAATTCATATTTAATTCATGTTTTGTTAAAAAATTCTAATTTTTTTTAGGATAGATGTTTACAATATTCTACAAATTTCTGCACAATTTCATTAAAAATTACGTAGGCTACACGTAAATTGACTTATAAATAGAGAGTAAAAGTGATGATTGAAAATTTTATAGGGATTAAAAGTTGAAGAAAAACTTAAAGAGACTGAAATGAAAAATTGGTATATTTATAGAGATCAAAAACATATTTAACCCCTGTGTATTTGATTCTTCACGAATAAAATTATTTACTACTTTATTGTGGGGTATCACTTAATTTTTAGTAAGAAAAAAGAGAAAATGATTAAAAGAACACAAAACAAAATATATAAATAGTGGGGCAGCTACGCCAGATGATCGATGTAGATCCGTCCCGGCTTTCACCCTTTATTACAAATATACAAGACTGTTTTTAACGGCCGTTGTAATAAAATTAGAGGTTCGGCTCTAATATTAAAAATGACCCCTAATAAAAATAATTAATGATAATTTAAACAATTACAAATTAACAATAAGGATTATTTTGATTTTAATTTGTTTTGTTGAATTTTTTTGTTGTTGATAGATGTGTGAGTTTGACCTAACTTGTCCATTTACTCTTTATTTTTGTCAAATAATAAGTGTTTGATTTAGCTTTACGTAACAAAAGAAAATATTATACTATATCCCAACAATTATACTTGTACCCTACAAATAATTGAGGCCCCATAAATTGATTGTCTTGCTCCGTATAGCTCCTTGTGCTTCCGAGGAACGGCCCTAACCCTTTCTATGTACCTTAATACAAAATACTTTACTCTCTCCTAAATTATAAGTTGTTTTTGTCATTTCACATGTATTAAGAAATGTAATTAATTTAAATAGGAAAGAGAAATTAAGAGTTGTTTTACAAAATTATCCTTATTAAATTATATGAGAAAAGTAAATTAAAAAATTGAAAGAATAGCGTACTAATCAGGGGTTGTGCTTAGAGCATTTGTTAAGGAAACCAAAAATAGTATATTTGCATTAGATTCAGCAATATTTTGACTTTTAAAAAGTTAAATCTTCATTTTTCACCATTTCCCAATACAATATTTCTATTTTTATCATTTTAACCAATATCTTAAAGACACTCTTTAACATTTCCCAATAAATAGTTACGGGTATAATATGAAAAACATCATTAATGTTTCATTGAAATTATAAAACTACTTATAACTTGAGACCAAAAAAAAAAATCTCAATACGACTTATAATTTGAAACGGAGGGAGTAAATTTTTAGATATATTTATTACTCTATTTTTTTAATATATATGTTATTAATACTATCAACGTGTCATAAAATATGAAAAGTTACAAGTTGAATGAATCGATAATTGGGGAGTAATTTGGTAATATTCATACAAAAATTTGTTACATTAACTGCACCACCAACTTTTTTTACTATAAATGAAAAATAACGTCTTATAAATAAGTTTATGGAAGTAACATTGATCTTAACATATTCTTTAACTTTTTTTTTTCATCAAAAGTCAAAGTACTTGTAATCAATGCATGAACGTGCTTTTTAATTGGCCAAATATTTTACGTGATCCTTTAAGTTATATGTTTTTAATTAATAAGTTAGTTCTTTAAGTTTTTATTTTTAACAAGTTTGTCAATTAAGTCATAAAATATTTTCACCATTACCCCTTTGTTCATTAAACTCAATTAAAAAGTGATTATATATACTTTTAATACTAAATTGATGGGTCCAAATCCACTTCGTTAATCAAAACTACGATTCATAAGTGTTCATGTTAAATTAGGTTTGGATTCAAAGACAAAACAAAAAAAAATGTGAGTGCGCAATCATGTTAAATGACACTCCCTCCATCCCAAATTATGTCATTTTATCAAAATTTGTTTATCCTAAGTTATATGTCATTTATAAAAAATATATAAAAAAAGATATTAATGTATTTGATCTTTTTTTTTTTGACAAAATTAATGTATTTGATCCTTTTAATTTGCCTTCTTTCCAACCGCACATTGATCTAAACCCCACCCCCAAAAAACAAAAAATCACTGGTCTAAGAAGAGAGAAACACGTCTTGTGTTAGCGTCATATATAGATACGTTAAAGGATAGAAAAATAAGACTTTTTCGATTATCATCGCCCCTCTCATCAAGAATGATCATTATTTTTTCCCTTATCGTTGTTGATGAGTTGATTTTAGTTTTTGCTTTTACTTTGATTCACTTATTAATATTCAATTTTTTTTTTAATTGGTCCAAGTTCACCACTTCTAAAAATAATGAACGAGAGAGAGAAAACATTCTAATTTTAATTATTTTATATTTTTAATGATGTATTATTTTATAGTGTGACAGATAATTATGATATAATTTGATTGATTTAATTGATCTTGTTTAATGGAATAAGGTTTAATTGTTGTTGTTCCTAAAGCAGATTTGTTAGGTTATGTTTGCATCTATACAAGAATTCTCCTAATCTAAATTCTAAACGTATTTTTCACTTTCTCAAATCTAAAAGTAGGTGGGTAACCAAAAAAAATCTAAAAGTAGGTGCATAGCCATACAAATGTAAATGTGATAGTACCCGTAATCAATGCATGAAAATGACTTTTAATTTGCCTTCTCTCAACCGTCAAATGAGTGTTTGAAATGTCAAACCCATGGCTGGAACATGCAGTAGCATTCACAATGGCAATACCAGTTCATTAGGATAATGTTTCATTAAGACACTTTTTTTTATTGTACCACACAGTATGTGAAAGATTATAAATGTAAGATTTTTTTGTATGTAGAGATCATATGGACACATGTCACAATTGTGTGTGGGTGTACAAGTGGTACATGTCACTTAAGGTGATCTATGTTTCACTACTCGTTCATTAATATGGACTATTTTAATGGATCCACATGTACATCTTATTTAATTATAATTTTTTAATAAAAGTTTTTACTAACGGCCCGATGATTTCAATGACAATATACTAACAAAGACTCTCTAATAAAGTGTTTAAATAGATCTCACCAACTTTACATCATTATACAAAATGGCACCAACTTGTACATATTTAATTACTTCTTTAAAACATGGGACCTGTTAGTTGCCCACGAGAAAGATGATCTTTATATAGTTGTCTGTTACTTAATACTAATAGGTACTCTTCTTTTCTTTTTACAATAGGAAGTTCTTAACAAGACGTGCTCCTTGTTAAGTAAGGAACTTCATAGAAGATGCTCTAAGTAATTGAATGAGTGTTCGAATGGTCCTTTTCTATAAGATCACTTACATATTTTTTAACTATATTAATTTATTTACCAACGTACATCTATTTATTTTACATTTTTTTTCTTTGATTAACGTTAAATATTATGTTGAAAATATAAACCACCTCTCTCACTTGAAGAATAAAACTGTAAAAAATAGTAGTGGTTATAAATAAATTTAATACCACTATCAAATTTATTAATTCTTTATATTTGACCAAAAGGTTCTTATATTTAAGGACAGAGAAATATTTCAAACTGATTTAAAAAAATTATAAACGAGAGAAATTATGTAATTTAACACATATAATTATTTTCCTCAAAAAGAAAAACACATGTCATTATTAAGTTGGTGGTTAAATAGTCTTGTTTTTATAAAAAAAAAAATTATAAATAGGTCCATAATTGTGAGACAAATAAATCATATATGAGATTGATAACAAAAATATGGATTAAATGGTCCATATAAATATACCAATTTTTCATTTTAATCCCCATAAAATTTTAGATAGACATTTAGTCTCTAAAAAAAATTTCATCACTACTTTTGGTCAATACTTTTTAATCTATATCAGTCCTTATATTTTCAATGAAATTTTCCAAAAATATATAGAATATTTTGACAATCTCTCCATTCTTAAAAAAAGAAAGAATTAAATATGAATTTTTAAGCGAAAAAAAAAATCATATTTAATTCATGTTTTGTTACAAAATTCAATATTCTATCAATTTTTGAAAAAATTCACTAAAAAATATATAGGGTAGACATGAGATTATAAAAAGTATGGATTAAAAGTGGTGATGAAAAACTTCTAGGAGACTAAAAATCTAACAAAAAATTTGGGAGACCGAAAATGAAAAGTTGGTATATTAAATAGAGTTGTATGGGCCACAATATCAAGGTGATAGTATATATAAGTCTTGAATACAAATTAAGTTTTGAGGTGAAATTAAATGACAATAAACTGAATACATACAATACAATTCTATTTGTTTTTTTTTTATAGACGAATCAACAAATAACTATTTAATCACACACACACGAGTGGAGGAGTTGAGGTTCGAACTCCGATCACGACGTCTGAACTAACAATTTTGGTATTTTTGTCAGTTGAGTTAGAACTTGTGGATCATACAACTCTATTTTTATATGTGCGCATATATAGATTCTTTGTGATACAAAGAGAACAATATATAGATTTAATTCATCAAGTTTGCAACTTCTTTTTTTAAGATAAACGAAATGATAATAGCCAATTCACATGTACAAGTGAAGAAATTAGAGTTTAAACCCTGCAATCATGATGTTTGATCTAACAACTTAGGCATTTTCTCCAATTAAGTTTGGACTTGTGAACTCAACATATCAAAATTGAGATTTTTGACCATCCCAATCTTTGATGTTCTCTACTTTAAAAAAGGGAAATTATCTCTTTTACTTTTTTAAGTACCACTTTAGATTAGTACGCTCAAATTAAGAAAGTGGATTTTTGGAGTTGTTTTCCAATTATATTATCTTTTTAATCCACCAATATTTTTTTTTTTGAACACATCTCTCTATTTTCAATAAATTTGATGTTCTATCTTTTCAACCTAGCTGCTAGAAATTCACCTCTTAAGGTGAATAAATAGGATTCTTGGGGTTGGAACCGTGACCCCATGTATATATAATACATTGTCTCTATCATCTGAGTTAAACTCACGGAGACTAATAATTAAAAATGTTAATCATCACAATTTTTGCAAGTTAGGTTTATCTACTTAACCTATCAATATATTTTGATTCATTCCCATCCAACCATAACTATACGGGTCAATGATGAGGCAAACAAAATGAGATAAAATTTCATGCACCGATTGTGTAAAAAGAATTTGCACATGCATTTCATCAAATCATTTCATATATATTTATAGATATATTTTATTTAGGCAATTTATAGATATATCTTAAGAACTAAAAAAATGTATCATAGAACGGTTTGATTTAATGCATATGTAAACAAAACTTTTTTTTCGAGGGAAGTATGTAAAAAAAGAAAACTGTTAATGCATACAAGCATCATTTGGGACAATTGTCCCTAAAATAATTTTAATTTGTATTAGACTTGGAATTGATTTTGATGATATGAAATGAAACAAAACGTATGTTTTTGCAATAAAATTCAGAATCCATTTTCATTCATATGAATAAAGAACCCAGAGAAATATATAGTAAATTTGTACGTATAATAATAACTAAATTTCCTTTTTTGAAAAAAAACAAAACCTTCCATTTGAATTATTATTATTATTTTGTTTTGCATGGGAGTAAAGTTCGAGAGACACCGAGAAGCACCATAGTTTCATCAAATTGGATTTTTAATAGTCGTTTTTTGACACATTCATGGAATGTTCATGACAATGATGGTCTTTGAATTAAAATAGAATGCTATCAAAATTTAAAATAATAACTAAATCTTCCTTTCTTTGAAAAAAAAAACAAAACCTTCCATTTTAATTATTATTATTATTATTTTGCATAGGAGAACAGTTCGAGACATCGAAAAGCACCATAGTTTCATTGAATTGGATTCCTTAATTATAGTCATTTTTTTACGCATTCACAAGACGTTCATGATAATGATGGTCTTTGGGTTAAAATAGAAAAATATCAAATTTAATATGACCTGTCCAGTCTCGACCCAAAATCACAATTGTCCGCGACAATAAATTGACTACGAAATCATGATCCAAAGTTGTTCCAGTTCCATACGATAAGTTAAGGTTGGAAGAGACAACTTATTAAACAAGTAAGAGAAGAGTCAACAAAATGTGCTGCTATATTGCTATATATCTACATCACTTATGCAAGACAATTTGCATCCAGAGTAGAGTAACAAAGAAAATGGCTTACTCCAAAAAGCATTCGTTCCTCTTGATTTCCACTCTCCTCATGATTCTCCAACTCCAATTATCCTCTACAAATGCTATGATTAAAGGTGGCTATTGGTATTCTGATAGTGGCCTTGCAGCTTCTGAGATTGACCCCTCTTATTTCACCCACTTGTTTTGTGCATTTGCTGACCTTGATACTGCTACCAACACAGTCACCATTTCTGCTGCAAACGCAGCCAGATTCTCAACCTTCACCCAAACTGTTCAGGCAAAGAGTAGCTCAGTTAAAACTCTTCTATCAATTGGTGGTGGTGGTGGTCCTACTTTGGCACAAAAATATGCCAACATGGCTAGCACACCCGGTGGCCGAAAATCATTCATAGATTCTTCAATCCGAGTAGCCAGAAATAACAACTTCCATGGCCTTGATCTTGACTGGGAGTATCCATCCTCAGACACTGAAAAGACCAACTTTGGTTCACTAATCAGGGAATGGAGAGCTGCAGTGACCACTGAGTCTAGGAGTTCCGGCAAGCCGGCACTGTTGTTATCTGCTGCAGTGGGTGGCTCTGATCAGATCACTCCATTGAAGTACTACCCTGGTCAAGATGTTGCAAACAACTTGGATTGGGTTAATGTAATGACTTATGACCTTTTCATCTCAGATAGTTATCCAA
>Ga0228710_1003443_pt1 | contig 25172 bp, 20 predicted proteins | sample MedpolnodulmetaG_FD_177995 | JGI IMG/M metagenome (GOLD analysis project Ga0228710, IMG submission 177995) | Root nodule microbial communities from Medicago polymorpha collected in Santa Monica, California, United States - pink nodules | ecosystem: Host-associated > Plants > Roots > Nodule...
GGGGGGGTAGTGGTGGTTGTGATGATTCACTTTGTACATGGTGATGTTGTGTTTCTTCCTGACTCGGTTCAGCAAACGAGGAAGATGAAGAGTTTGGGTGGGAGCCAGGGATTGGATTTATAACGAACTGTCTTAGGAGTTTTTGAAGGTCAAAGATGACAAGTTTGAAGTTCTAGACCGAGGCTTGATATTTTGGGTTTTTATTTTATTGACGGTGTATTATAAGTTTGAAGCATTTTTTTTATAAATTTAAAGTTATGGGTTCGTTTATGAAGTTCTACAATGAGAAGAAGGAATGAGAATGATGATAGTGAAGATTTATGAAGATGAAGGAGGAGGATGACAGTGATGAAAAATGGTTATACAATTTGTTTCTTATTTTTTTTTTAATATTTCTATACTTTATAAAAAATTATTAATTTGGGTTCCTCAATCTAATTGAATTCATTTTTATGTTTTAGTTTATTTCTTTTTTAACAAGGAATCAATTAGTTTTTATTAGTTATATAAAATAATCACACTATAATTGTCATGGAAAATTAAAAACGCAACACAACTATGCCACATCAATGTCACCTTGTTAAATAGTTAGGAGACTATAAAAATCCAAGAAATATATAATAGGATCAAAAAACTGGTTTTAGAAGGGGCTAAAATTTTAACAAAGGTAGAATAGAGGGACTAGAAATGCATTTAAGCCTTAATTTTATTTCCATCGATGATAATTTATGGGAGAAACTTTTTCCAACAACAAAAGTACTTTTTTTTTCTTCGAAAAAAACTAGCAAAATTATTTAAAAGTACAGATAAAAGATAATTTCTTTTTCCCATAAATTAATATTTCTGGACAAAAGTATATTTTTTCACCACTAATTATGTGACAAAACTTGTCAAATCAAATATATTTTTCATAAACTCATGAAAGTATATTTATTTAGTAAAAACTTATGAATTAACATAAAAGTTTATTTATTTGTGTAAGATATTTTTCATAAACTCAAAAATTAGTCGGTACAAACGGGCTCATAAAAGCTAAAACATACCATGACTAATTTTTCCGATAAATAGTTACATTCCACGAAAATTTAATCATATGTTAGATTTTTTGTTTTGTTTTATGGATGAAGTCGTAAACACATAAATATGAGTCTCAAATTTAAACCGGATAAATAACGTGCAACCTGACAATTTTGGTTTTATTAGTTGATATTTTATGGACCATATCTTAAATCCTTAAGCACACATGCTAAAAAGACTAAACACGAAAAATTTATCTTAGAATTTACGTTTAAAAGAATACTTTTTAAACTTCAAAGAAATATACAATTTCCAAGATAAAATTTATTTCTTTAACTACTTAAAATGTATTCTTATGCCTTGAAACTGCTTCAATTTGCAACTTTTGTGCAATACGATCATACAAATGTAGAGAAATTGCAAGTTCAATTTAAGTCTAATTAAATGAGAGTATCCTATTTGATTATTGGCCAAAACAATTATTAATCTGATTTTATGAATTTATAGGTTGATTTCTAACTTATTAGTTTTTTTTTACGAGAATCAAAAGATCAAGTGAAAAAAATTAAAATATTTCTACATTATGAGTTATTATTATTTTGGTTAAAAAAGATAAAGTTCTTAAAATGTAATTTATTGATTTCTAATTTTTTTTTGGAGGATTTCTCAAATTTTAAAAATATCAAGAAAAAATCACAAGTCTTTTTTCTTCCAAAAAGCAGTTAAGAAAATAATCAAAACAGGTAGCATATTCACATTGAATTAAATTAAATATATAAAAAAAAAGTTAGGATAGTGGAACATAAAGAGAGGATTAAGCAAATGGCATGTACAGTGTACACGATAATAAGATACATGAATCTGATGAAGAAAAAACCAATAATAAAAAAAAAAAACAATATAAAAAGAAAAAAAAATCAAGTAACACCTGGCGCAATATAGCCTAGGCAGTAAACAATGCGCGCAGGTCAACTCAACACCTGACCGGCGATTCCCGCCGGTGTTCCACCGGCGAGAAGCTCAGCAAGAGCTGTCATCGCACGCACTTGCATCTCCAAAGCAGAAATATAATCAGTAGCTTCTTCTAGAAGATTCGGTAACGGAACTTTCCGGCAACCGGGAACTAATCGGCCGAGAACGCGTGTTTTCTTCTGCAAAGCCGGTAACAGTTGAATCCTCTCTCTCTTCAATCCGTTGTTGTTGTTGGAAGATTTCTTCAATCCGTTGGTGGAAGCTTTCTTGACTTTTTTGTGATGTCTTCTGAGTTTCTTCCATTTTCCGAGAATCGCGCGGCTCCAGCGTGTTCTTCCTTTGGCGGTTGCGGCGAGGACTCGATCGGCGGTTTGACGGACTTGACGGGCGGCAGGTTTGGTTGTTTCCGGGGAATTTATACGGAGGAGTGCTTGGATGAGTTTTTTGGAGTAGGTGTTTTGGTCAGATTGGGATCTCCATGGCATGAGATTGATGGAGTTTTGATCGGTGGTGAGGTTATCGATTTTGCGGCGTTTCTTGTGATTGGATTCTTGTGATGTGTTTGAATGAGTTGAATCTGTGTTTGGTTCGAATGAATCCATTTGAAATTGTTTGAATATTGAACAGAGGAATGAATTGAATGAAGAAGAAGAAGAAGATTGATTGGTGTATGGTACGAAATGAAATGAGGAGAAAGAAAGAGAAGAGAGTATATAAGCAGTTTGGAGTCACGGGGAACCACGCGTCCTTAACCTTACTCACATTTATTTCATTTGCATTTTTCCCTTTCAACTATTTTCCATCTTAATTTTAAGAATAATTACATGACTCCATCTCTATGAGCAATTTTGAATATGTCACAATATATTGAAGTTGTAATTCGAGTTTTACATTGTCTTGATTTTTTAGTTGTTTGATGTAATAAATATGGTTGAATACGACTTATCTTATAAGTTTTTTTTTTTAGGGAATTATAAGTTAATCTGTAGGGTTAGTATTAAAATTGGTATAACATGATATCATAGACAAATTAAGGATGTTAATCCGAGAATTGGACTCAAGAGCCACATTAGACGTGAAACTAAATGTTAAAGTTGTATTCAAGTTTCACATTATCAATATTAAGGGAAGTTTTCTTCGGTAAAAAAGGAAAGTTTTCTAAACTTTGTTTAGTAATGGTAAATTTGGACTAGGTGAAACATTATTTCATTCAATTAGGTCAAATAGAGTCATCAATTTCATTTTACTTTTCTTTAAAAAAAAAAAATCATTTTACTTTGAACATATTTTCCAAATTACACATGTTGTGGTTAAATTGTCTTACGATCCTAGAAAAAGAAGAAAAAGTAAAACGTGATGAGGTGTGGGTTGGAAGGAAGTTGCCTTTGAGTTTATGTATAATTAGTGGTTTAAGGTATGAGAGTTTGACTATTAAAATGAAATGAGAGATTAACAAACGATAATGCTCTTTTAACATGACATAATTAAAATATAGAATGATAGAGACTTCATAGGGCTATTCTCATGAGGAAAGTTTAGGTTTATTTGTTTAAACAAGATATATGGACTAGTGGACAACTTGCCTAATTAATTTATTGTATTTTCGTGCAGTCCTAACTAATTCGTTAATTATAATCTTTTATTTCTATGTCAGCCCCAGATCAATTCTATGTTCTAATTATAAATTTTGGCGATTAATTTCGTCAAAAAAAATTAGATTGATATACATTTTTTTTGCTTAATATGTTTTTTTTATAAACATAGTTTACATAATTAAATAATTCAAAAAATTAAACAAAACGAGAATATTCTTTCTCCTACGATCAAGTTAAACAAAACTCTTAATTATGTTTATTAGTCACGGGAGACACACACTATTTCTCTCTTCTTGAACAATAGAGTTCACTTTATCAAAACATGCCTATCCAACTAAACACTATTATTTTGTACTAATACGGATAAGATCCACATGTTGCCTCAATCATCTTAACTTACTTGCAAAGATATAAAACCCAAAGGTAGAGGAGAGAGAAAAGGTGAGGGAATTTTATTTTTTTAAGAATCTAAAATGAAATTTATTTAAAACACAAAATTCTAGCAAACACAAGGAATGTTAAGCTAGGAGACTTAAAGAGTAACATACAAAGGAAAAATGTCTGTATATACGCGGAACACTCAAACACACATTCATGTATCAAATACAAACTTTTATAAGTAAACCAAAAACATCATCCACTGAGGGCCCTCGAAACCATTAAAAACTAAACAACAAACCAAGAAGTCATCTCCAAAAACCAAAGTTCAAACGCCTCCGCAATAGCAGAAACAAATCTTGTGCCAAACCATTAAAAAACCTCTCCAAAATAACCATCAAACCTACCAAAAACTCATGTAACCGAACCTTAAACAAGCCACACCATCTAACATCCGTGTATTTGAAAACCCCACCAACAACAAACTCATAGAAGAAAACCCACAAAAAGCATAACCACCACCACCACCGCCACCACCGCCACCACCACCAAAAACTACCATTAACCACCAAAAAACCACCATTAATCCTCACCAAAAACCAACACCAGACACCACGAAAACCAATAAACCCCACTGACCATCCCATCAGCCACCACCACACACCCCTAGCCACCACACAACCACCACGAAGACAACAACAAAAGCAACTGCGGCGTTTTCGATGTTCTCTACCACCACTTCATAACCACCACCACACAAACACCACTACCACACAAATCCACCACCACACCGCAGATTCTAGATCCACCACCGCAAGTCGGACTCCTCTCTCCACCGATCCACCAAAATAACATCGTCACCACCACTGCAAAACCACCACGTCATCACCACCTTAACCTCATATCACCGCCAAAACTGTGACCTACTCCAACGCAACACACCAACAGAAAATAGAACACTCAACAGTTCAAAACGAAAAAAGTCACCGTCGTTTTGAAGAGGAACAAAAACAACCAAAAAATACAAGACCATCGGAGAACAACAATCTTAACGTCAGCGCCGACAGATCTGGCGTTTAGAGGTGGTGCGGAGGATTGGTGTCACTCGTCGCACCACCACCCTGGCCGGCTACATCTTGTAGAATGAGGGTTTTGATTGGGGTGGAAAAAGGTGTAAGCGACAGTTCTGTTTTTTTAGAGAGATGTGGCGGCTTGTGAGGGAAAAATTAAGTAATCCATGTTGAATAAATTATAAGCAAATATGGTCAATTAAACATATTAAAAGTGAATTTGATTTAATCTATGCATTTTTAATAAAAAAAAATCAAGTCTATCATACTACTCTCCGCAATGACTTATAAATCTAGTCATTGAAAATATAAAAGTTAAGTTAAATATGAGAGAAGTCCTTAACTTTTTTTTCCTTATTCTTTTAAAAAATGAGTTATTTTTGCTTATATTTTATTTTGGAGGGTCATTGTCGACTTCACACCTCTAAATTGAGTAAATTTTTTTGACTGGAAAAATGAGTAGATAGTAACATAATTTTTGTCCAATTTTCCTTAATTTACTTAAACTTATAATAGATATAACTTCCTCCGCCCTAGATATAAAACTCTTTTGAGAATTTTTTATTTATTTAAAAAGGCCAAAGAATAATATATTAACAAGGTTACAATGTTTCCACACAAGATGTGCTAAAAACAACACACCAAAATGTCAGAAACAACAAATAGTCAAAATACTGTACAAACTACAAAATATATAAGATCATCTTTTGAGAATGTTAAAAAAAAAACTCTTTTGAAAAATTATTTTGCCCTTATATAAGATCATCTTTTGTTTTTCAAATCCATTACTTATTTATTTACTAATATATTTTAATTAAATTTTATGCTATCAACAATATGTATTATAGTTCCTTAAAAAAAAACAAGTATTATAGTGGAAACATTAGTTAATGATCTTTTTTAAAGGCTAAATTGCATTTTTCAATCCTTAAGTTTTTAAAAGTTGTGATTTCGGTCCCCTATGAAAAAAATGACAAAAGTGACCTCCTATGTTTAAGGGAATATGCTATTTTGACCCACTAACATAAGGGAAATATGATCTTTGACTCCTTATCTTCTAAAAAAGTTGCGATTATGACCCTTTTTTTGGGACATGTGGCGTCTTCTCAGCAATTTTGGGACGAAAGGGGCCAAAATTGTAATTTTTTTTATCGCAACATTTTAAAATTTAGGGATTGAAAAGTGCAGTCTAGCCTATTTTAAAATATAAATTTGTAACAATATCCATTATTAAAACATTTAATACTACCAACTTTTTTTTTAATTCTGGGATTAATTCATGAGATTTTAATATGAAGCGTGAAGGACATATATATAGGGACACATGGAATACCATCTATTAGTTTACCTATGTGGTGGTTGGTATCTTATAGTTGTAGGTATTCGGGCCTCTTGTAACTCGTACTTGCAAAGCAAAAATAACATTTTCAATGTGTCTTAATTATATTGAATTGTACAATTTTTAACCTTCTGTAAAAAAAATAAAAAAAGTTTTTCAATTAATCTAACGGTGCCTGAGCATTGCTCTCTCAAATCCAACGGCCAAGATTGATGATCAGAGTAGTCATGAACAGCAGCAGGTCACGCTGAGTAATAAAGTTTATTTCTTTTGTTCTCTCTCTTTTTGGCAGGGCATGAATGACAGTCCAAATGAATACATCATAGCACAAATGGGTGGCATGTGATAAAAGCCATATAATCCGTCCGTATTATTATCATCATCATAATAATGTTAAATTTCACTATGTTTCTTACCTTTACCTACCAAAATTGGATATACCTTCGTACAATTTTTTGGAAGAAAAATAAAATAAAATTTGTGTAACAAAAAAATTACCTTGAGTTTGTGAATTCAATAGGTAAACAAACTGATCAAGAACGTGATATATTACATACCATTTTCTTTAGAGACAAATGTTACATTACATAATCTTGAAAAGCCAAAAATAAAGACTTTATTCTTTAATTGAAAAAGGGCCAATTGGACAGACAAAAGTTGTTGGCTTCTGTTGATTGGTTCCTGAAATGGGACCAAACTCGTTTGTTTTTATTCCTGGCAATGATTAGAGGGTGATGCACCAAAATGGAAGCCAAAATAGAAAAAAGAAAAAAAAGAAGGCTATGCATGTGGTTGTTTTCATCACTTTTCTATCACCTGGCCCTCATTTATTATCATATTTTTTCTTAATGTAATATATAAAACTTTATAGATTCAAATTTTCTCTCAGACGGTGTGGCCAGGTTTCATCCACATTGCCTACTTTCATTCAATATGTGAATGGAGAATATTATTATGTGCATTATTGGTCTGCTGCAAATGCACTCTCTCCAATTTGATTCATCTACCCTTATAGATGTTTCAGAGAAGAGCATGTGCTCATAATAAAATTACACGATCGAATAAATAAAGTTGTGGAGAGAATTGAAAATTAGAAACAAAAATCTGTGAAAAATCTTATTAGCCTAGTATGGTAATGACAAGCCAAAAAACTTTGCCTCCTTGAAAGAGACATGCTTTGCTGTTTATACAATCTCCACTCTCCAAGAGGCAACTTAATATATTAAACAACAATGGAAATTGGTCCAGTGCAAAATGACTTTGCATAAAATATCTATTTAATTTCATATTATACTATATGAATACTTCAATACCATGTGAGACTGAGACTGAGTCCTTCTTTTTAATTTTTTTCAATATGGGAATTTTCACCGGATAAGAGAAGTTAATTAATTGTGTTATGTCCCAACAAGGAACACATGGTTGTGCTAATATTTTAATGATTGTTTTGTTTTTTTATCCCTAGATTGCTGTACATGCCTTTAACATTTTTAAAGTTATCTTGGCCAGAATTTGATCTTTTACTTGGTCAAAACAACGAGGATTTTTACCTTTCTCATAGATTTGCTCAGAATCTTTTGTTTTTCTGTGTGGGTTCCAGGATTTGCAATTTGAAAATTAATCTTGTTATTAATCCATGTGAGAAGGGTATAGTGATGATGTATACTTTTATGTAGCTCATCTTCCTATGGTTAATGGTCAATCAATTTGACTTCTCTAATACACCAATAATTTGATCCATAGAAGCCAATTTGCATTCCACTTCTTCCTTTCTGACCATATTAGTATATTATTGATTGGAAGTTGAGCTGAAAACGGCCTCTAATCAAAAGTATAATTGATAAACTCTCAATTTAGTCTATTATATATACTCTCTCTCAAACTTAAATATCTTAAAATGAAAAATGCTAAATATCGCAAGAGAATTATCATGAAGAAATCCCAATTAAGTGTGATTGATCGCTTATAGCACCATGATCTGCGTGATTACCGCCAAATTCGAAACTAAAGTGACATTTGTTTTAACTTTAAACATGGCTTTGTGAGATTTCACTAATATTTGGGTTGTGTACCGTCACAATCGGCTACATCTTGGGTTAGGCTAAAAAAATACTTACACCTAATTTTAGTCGAATCATACAATCATACATCAAGTACTCGATCCGTGTAAGGCATAACCCAAGCCATTTTCTTTTTGCTCTCCGCGAACCTTGCAACACAAGAAGGAGGTTAATGGAAGTATTAACCTACCCATAACTCCTCCGGAGCAAGGCATAAACCACGTAGCCGAGGACAACCACCGAAACCCACTAGAGAGTGTTACCACTTCCCTAGCATACAAGGAGGAGACAAAAAAATGTTACTTATTTTACAGAACAAAAACATCAATTGATCACGACATATCGTTGGTAAGGTCCAGTAATATTCCAACCAAGAACAATATCTATGAAAGGTATTTTCCCCAAATGTCACGGTACACAATTTTACATTTATGTTTGTTTTTTGTTTGACAAGATACATTTATGTTTGTTGTCATTCCCATGTGCAAGAGCACAAGATCTTTACTAGTTTACTTTATATTTTAGACTAATTTCTTATTTTTTTTAGAGGACTTTAGACTAATATCTTATAATCATTCATATTAAATATTGTATATTCAGTTAATACTTTTTTACTCGATACAATTACAAGAAACTTGACAATAATACAAAAGAGTAGTTAAATCATATGACCGAATAGGACAAACAACATTATAAGTGATGCTGCTATGCACCCGACATGGTTTTCTTGCAATAAATAAATAAACATGTCAATAAGTTTCTCATTTTTATATGTACATACATCATTTAACCATATAGCATGTATCAATGGAATGGTTGACCTGATCAATAAGCAAATCAACAACTGACTCGTCACAAATTTGATGCAACACGGTTGTCAAAATTCAAATGAAGTGAACCAAATCACACGATCATGGCACCAAAATTCTCAAGCAGCCACCAATTATATTGCTCTCATAAGTTCATAGGAATAATAATCACATGTTACAATTCAAAAACAAAATGGTCATGATAAACAACTAATATGTTAGTTTGGACCAATTATGAAACATTTGTAATAAGGCTGGTATTTAATTTTGAGATTTGGTGTAACTAACCCGTTTTACTAAGTCTTATTTTAGATATTATAATCCATTTGTTTCTACGCACTAATAAATTCCTTTGTAATGAAGCTAATCCCTAATACTAATACTAGTAGTTTTATAGAGGGGGGAGGGTGACGTGTTTGTCTATAAATCAATGAATGAAATGAAACATACGAATATCTAATTATTGATCCACCTACCATCAATATGTTAATCAAACACTACGGCGCTCTAGTCTTTGCCTTGTTAGCCAATCCATCCCTTGCTTATCCACAAAACAACCATCATAATCTGAATAATATAATACTAATATACTACTAATATACTACTAATAAGCATAATATTTAATATGACCACTACAGTGACATGGCTGCTTAATAGCAGCAATGATAATGCCAAAAGACCTGACAAATATCACATCTATTATAAATTTTGGCATGTTATATCAAAAGAAAGATCGCCAACCTTTAACTAAATTTTTTATTTTGTTTTTCACATGTCCCCTTGGGTACTAAATAGACTCCCATTTCACTCTCAAATTCTAACTCAAAGGATGAGGGTCCTTAATAATAGATATACATCAAGTAAGACGAAAATATTGATAATTTGAGATTTCAATACAATCTAATACTCACACTCGCATATAGGGTGGGCTTTGAGTCTAATTCTCATATTATTATCCTTAACAGCTTAACTCAGTTATGATATTGTAAAAAGAGTTTGTGTGTCACTCTCGAAAACTAGCTCACAACTTAAGAATCTCGGTAATGTAGGACTTGAATATAAATTCAATGTGAGGCTGACCTCTCTAGCTAGACCAACTATGATTATTTGAACCTCTAAGTATTAGACCATTAGTACCGTTATTTCGACAAAATTATTATTACTAATATGTAATGTATGTTTGGTATCATAGTGGATATGCTAGAATCACGGTGACCCACCATGATTTTGCAAAAGCTACAAAGTGTAGCTTTTAGAAAACCAAGATGGATCGTCGTGATTCTGACATACCCATCGTGATTCCAAACGTAATCGTGTTAAAAAAATGAGTAAGACATTGAAAGAATATTTTCACTGTTGCCTAATGGCTACAGCCTCCAGAGCTAGGGATCCTTTTCAAGCGAAGCCCAGACATTTTTGCTATTTTGGGTCCAAAAAAAGCACTGATAAAAGTGAGAGCATTTTGTAGAAATTTAGATTCCTAGCTAACCAGGGCTAGAAATTGCATTTTACAGTTAACCAGGGCTTCAAAAAGCAGGGAGGTTAGTAACAAGTATATCGATTTGATGTTGAAATTGCATTGTATATTATTCTATACAGTTATACAAATATACTGAGATCAGTTGACTTAAATTTCAATACAGGTCAATCATGAAGTTAACTATTGTAATTTTGTCACATTCTTTGCTTTGCTTTGCTTTTATTATGTATGCACTACTTGTGGTGAGGCCTACTTTATCATTTTCAAGAGGGGAAGAAAGGGGAAAGGGTGTTGCAGAAAGTGGTGCAAAATAGAGAAATGCTACTAGAATTACGTTTCATGTGTGGTTAGGGGTGTCAACATACCAATTGTTTTAAGAAACTGGTTTGAGGTCAGAGGGAAAATTTGTGAATGTGGTGCTCATCTTCACAATCAAAAAGATATCTAGTCTGTGGCAAAAGGGCACATGTAAAATGAAGGCAGGAAGATTTATAGCATGGAGTTGACTTTATTTCAAAGTTTTTAAATAACTTGTCAACGACTTAAAATAAAAATTCTTTCTAAAAGTCTTCAAAATAATTATCATACACTACTTTTTCTTCTCAAAATTAAAAAAGCAGTCCTAAAGGAGTCCCATTGATCATTGATGGTATTTGTAGTTCAACAGAAATATAGTTTTCTCAAAAGGAATTTTAAAACCATGCCAAATTGTTAACAAACTTTTGCATTATAACACAAACCTTTATAGTTTATATACATAACATACTTCACTAGTCACTGCAGCAAGAGGCTTGGAATATTGCTATGTATAGTTTGTATACATACTTCACTAGTCACTAGTGCAAAAGGCTTGGAGCATTACTAATTTACTATATAGTTTATATACATACTTCACTAGTCACTAATACTGCAAGAGGCTTGGAACATTGCTATCTATGCATCAAACTTGGTTGCTGCTGCTTCAAGTGGTTTGATTGAGTCACAAAAAGGAATAACCCTTGGATCATGCATAGGCCATAGCATTGCTTCAAAAACCAAAAAAAGAGACCTACCCAACAGCTAGTATAGACTATAGTCATTTGGATTTCCCATTTAGCATTTCTAACGAACAGTAAGTATCCAAATCAACTGGGAAGAAGGGATCCTTGAGTGCTTTTTCAGTCATTTTAAGAGCCAAGTCCACAGCTGCATTGTTGACAAAAGAGTGATTTGTTAGAGGCTGCAAAGTTACACAGTTGTAGTCACCACACACACTAGGCCTCTTTTCCTCCTTCTTAAGATCTTCAGTGCTCTTCTTTTCATCCTTCTCAAGATCTTCAGTGCTCATCTGTTTATTGTCATTGATCACTGCTTCCTTCTTTTTTTCCTTTATCTTCTTGCTTTCCTCCACATATGGCTGCATAAAAAAGTACTTAAGAGATGGAAAATTTCAAACAAACAAAGTAGAGGCTAATTGCAAAAATATAAATTGTTCGACATTTGATCAATATTATGTCAATTTTATTTATCGTACCTGTTTTTCAGTGGCAGACATCTTCTGCCAAGCATCAACAGCCATGCGTAGGACTTTTTTGCCATCAATATCCGGATCATGAGCTTTTAATCGAGCACATTCATGCTTGAGGAATATTTGATATCCACTTTGTCCAGTAGGAGGACCTCGTCGCTTCTTCTTTTCTTTGTCTTGTTTCTTCTTTTCTTTGTCATTTGAGGGTGCTTGTAGAAGCACCCGAGGTTCTTGACAGCCGGCTCCTGCTTTAAATAAGAATCCAAATATTGCAGCATAAGCATCTCCAAAGTCACAAGAAACACCTTTAAACTCGTTTACCAAATCACTTGAGTCACTAAAGAAAACCATTGTCCACATTGCAGCTAATAATTACATAAAGTAACAAACCTGTTTTAGAATTTTTATAATCTCAGATTATCATAATTAGTTGATCAGTTGTGTTATGTTGTGATATTAGTTTTGATTCAGGTAGTTAGCTAGTTAATTCATTAGTAATTGAGTGCAACCTTTTACATTCAATCAGTGAATCAAATTTTCATTGCAAAAATATTCTAAATCCTTATAACCTGTCATTTGGCTAGAGTAGTCCTTGGACACCTTTTCCACCTTCAGATTATCATCATCAGCCATTAATTGAGATAAACCAGTAGTCGAGTTCTGCTTCCTTTTAAGGGTACCTTTACAAAATGTAAGTGTGAGGAGAAAAGAAAGGAGACTTTAAGGTTAAATAACACATTTTCATCTTAAAACAAAAACGTAATAAAAACATCATACAATGATCCGTGAAAACTCGTGTCACCACCGAGTGATTTAATTTCACATCCAATATATATATTTTCCTAGACCAATGTTTTTGCCAAGGCATTTTTCTATTACTAGTTGTAAATTAAAATCATATTATGTATAAGAAAAATGCTATATATCGCGACAATATTTATAGCGAATGCATCACGATCCAGTTACATCACCCCACTAACCAAGGTGATTTCCACCAAATCCAAAATAAAAGCTGTTTTGCTATTTTTGTTTTAACTGAAAATAGCCATTGTGAAATTTCACGAATGAAAAATTCGTGATGTATAGCACTCCTCTATAAACTACCAAACATCTACATATCAAGCATATAAGTGAAGTACCGGAATGAAACAAGATATCAACATAAAATAACCACAAATTGATCTCTCAGATACCTTGGGCGCTGCCGGTTGCAGGAAACCTGTAGAAGTACAATTTCTCAAATTTGTATAGAAGTGTTGCATAGATCTTTTCAACTTGAGCAGATAACATTGCATTGCTGCCTTCCAATTTCAATGCAGAGACAACTTCAGCCCATTTGTTTTGAAGACCAACCTGGACAAATTCAAGAGAATCCATTACAATATATTAAATTTGAACAATTCATATGATAATACATATGGAAATTAATTAAAAGCCTTTCCTGACTAATTTATATTATATAGACACAACATATTGGATGGATAAACTTGGCATGCAAATAGTAGAAGCTACATGCATAAAATATATACACATGCATTAATGAGAAATGGACATGTAACAAATACAACAAATTAAATCATGTAATCATGTGAGGTCAAAATGTGGAACCGGACAAATACCTGGTGAAAACCTCCTCTTCTAGTGACTTCCAAGTAAAACAGGTACAAGTCTATGATTGTCTCTCGGACATTGAAACTGCCAAGTAGAATTAAAACATAGGTGCATGGTCATACCCTTTATTATCCATAATTTTTTTTTTTATACAAATAATGTCATAAAAATTTATATAAAATAAAGTCAATAACATTTCATGTTTTATATATCACATCACCTTTCTCTGCATGTGGAACTCAACGGCAGTTAATGAATAACCAATTGACTCTCTTAAGACTAAGGCCTAACTGCAAGCATTCTTCTTTCTAAATTGTAAAACATTCTACTATTCTAGTGACCTTCTTTATACTAAACATGTAAAGAGGGACAAATAACAACACATTTCAGTTTTAAGGACCAATCTGACTAAGTGCATGTTTGGATTAATTAATTATGAATTTGTGGTAAAAATTACAATTAGGATAATAAAATCAATTATGTCACCTTAAAAAAAAACAATTATGTCACTGTTATTTTTACAAATTTACCGTGAATCCAAATATCCAAACATGCAGGAAATGCCAATTCAAAAAAAATGCTTGACTTTTTTTGCATGCAATTTTTGTGAAACCAAACATATATAGCATAATGCAAACAACCACAAACACGCATGCAAATACAAAACGGAAAGCAATAAGCTGATTGGAGAAACAAACATGAGATTGAAGCCTGAGGAGTCCAAAACTTCAGTTAGTTTGACATAGAAGGTCTCTATCTCTAAGTCATCAGGAGAAGGGTGCTGTTTCCCATTGGACACAAGAGTACCATTGGTGAGTTTGGCATCTGAAGGTGATGATGATGGAACCATAGTCTTGTTGCCTTCCATGTTGAGTTAGGAAACTAACAAAACACTCTTTGCTTTTTCTGTGTTGTTTGGGTGACTTGTTGGAATGGAAAGAATTATGTTATGTATGGACTTTCATACAATGGAAAATCAACATCTAACACATGAATACTCTTGACACCTATATACACTCCTCCCAAATACGTGGCACGCTTATGTCTTTCCCTTGTTTTACATCTGTTCTATTGTTCTGCTAAAAAGCAAGTTAATAAATTTAAGAAATTCCTTCAAAAACAAAATTAAGAAATTGTGACTGTGATGTAGTAAGTAGTAGCTACTTTTCTTTCTAGTGGTATTACGATAAAGAGTAATAATATTTTATTGTATCGTGACAACCTTTTTTTCTCTCTTTTTATTAGTTAAAAATAGGTTTAATTGCAGTTTTAGCCCCCTAATTTTCCCAAAGTTGCGATTTTGGCCCCCTAAGAAAAAAACCTACAAAACAGCCCCCTAAGTTTTGTAACTGTAGCAGTTTTGGCCCCCCAAGCAAAAAAAAAATTAAAAAAATAACACGTGGCACCTCACTTAGGGTGCCACGTTAGCGTAGACCGAGTCAATATCAGCTTTGGGGGCCAAAACTGCTACAGTTGCAAAACTTAGGGGGTTGTTTTGTAGTTTTTTTTCTTAGGGGGCCAAAATTTGAGAAAGTTAGGGGGCTAAAACTGCAATTAAGTCTTAAAAATAATAGAGAGAAAAATAAAGAGAGAGAATAAAAATATAATGTAAATTTTCAGAGAAAATTGTTTAAAAATTATCAAAAAATGGTTGATCAAATATCATTTCGCTATGATAAAATGAGATTAACAATACACTCTTTAACACATTTTTTAATACACTTATTTTTATCGATTAAAAGTTATGATTCTCACCACACTTTGTAGGTTTAATATAATTTTTGTTTGTTACTGGTTTAATATAAACTTGATCTGATGGGTTTTAAGAATTTGAACTAATAAAAGATAATACGTTGAAAAATGTGCGTTAAAAGAATGTGTTGTTATGCATAATCTTTCAAGAATTCGGTTAAAACTTCGACCTAGAAATAAAAGAAATTTTAGACACTTAGATAATTACTTTTTTAATGACTGAATTAACTACGTATTAGAGTGTATCCGGATGAATGAAATTTTTGGGTAGTTTTAATCTCCTAAACAGTAAGTATCATAGACATAACATAAACAGCACAACATAAGACAACTTATCACAGGACAAACTTTCATGGTATTGAATAACTTTTGGCCTTATATGGTTTTTGATGAATAAAATGCTCTTTTAGTATTTTTAGACGACTTATAAGTGAGACAAAAAGTTGTGTCGTAATATAGTGAGGGACAAGAATTTTAATTTTTGTTTTATCTCTTACCTCCAGTTTGTCGTGTCTTTGAAGTTTTACAAATCAAGCATCGTACAACTGGAGTTGTCATGTGCATATATTTTAGTAGATCAGACACACCTTTTGAGATTATTTCAAAAATAAAACCCACCCTTTGAGATAATGTAATAAATTTTAAAGATTTTAATGATTAAGAGATTTCATGAAATATTTTGTGAAAGTTAAATTTAGGGATTTTAAATACTTGGAATTTGAAACATCTTCCTTACTTTGAATAACGTGAATCTCAGATCAATTCTTATAGTAGTTCTTTAAAATTATGCAAATACTGCATCTGATTATCAAGCCATGGCCCTTCACGGGGTGGGCAGGGGATTTAATTGGCAAGAGACGTCCTTCATCCTCCAAGAAACATAGCTTCATTATCGTTGCCACCAGATGGGTGGAGACTCATCCGATGACGAATGTTGGACAAGAAGACATCAGTCGTTTCATCCTACACGAAGTCATATACCGATCAGGAATCCCATGAACAATCACTTCCAACCAAGGCACTATTCTTGATTTGAAACTGGTTTTGAAAACTGTTTTCTTATGTTGGTTATTCATACCAACTGTTTCTCCATAAGAGACTGGTTTAAAGACTTTTCAAAAGTGTTTTGAGGGCAGAGAGAAAATTTGTGAATATTGTGGTGCACATCTTCACAATCACAAAGTTGTCCCGATTGTGGCAAAAGAATATACATTTAAAATTTAAGGCAGGAAGATTTATAGCGTTGAGTTGACTTTACTTCAAAGGTTTTTTAACAACTTGTCAACAACTTAAAATATATAATCTTTCAAAAAACCTTCAAAGAAATAATCATACACTACTTTTTCTTCTCAAAATTAAAGAAAGGGGTCCTAAAGGAGTCACACTGATGGTATTTGTAGACTGTAGTTCAATAGAGAGCTAGTTTTCTCAAAAGGAATATGGTATTCATGCCAAATTGCCAACAGACTTTTGCATTATAACAAAAACCTTTATAGTTACATATATAGTTTTTATACATACTTCACTAGTCACTAGTGCAAGAGGCTTGGAACATTGCTATACACACACGCCCGCACATACACACACTTCACCGGTCACTAGAGCAAGAGACATGGAACATTATAGTTTATATACATACTTCACTAGCAACTGCCAACTAGTACTGCAAGAGGCTTGGAACATTGCTATCTATGCATCAAACTTGGTTGCTGCTGTCTCAATTGGTTTGATTGAGTCACAAAAAGGGATAACCATTGGAAGCCTAGGCAATAGCATTGTCTCAAAACCCCAAAAAAAAGACCTACCCAACAGCTAGTAGTATAGTCATTTGGATTTCCCATTTAGCATATCTAGCGAACAATCGAACAGTAAGTATCGAAATCAACTGGCAAGAAGGGATTCTTGAGCGTTTCTTCAGTCATTTCAAAGTTTACAGCTGCATTGTTGATAACAGAGTAATTTGTTAGAGGCTGCGAAGTTACACAGTAGGAGTCACCACACACACTAGGCCTCTTCTGTTTATTGTCATTAACGATCATCGCTTCCTTGTTTGTTTCCTTTAACTTCTTGCTTTCCTCCACATATGGCTACATGAAAAAGTATTAGAAATGGAAAATTTCAAACAAACCAAATAGAGGCTAATTGCAAAAATATAAGTTTTTCGACATTTGATCGATATTGTGTCAATTTTATTTATCGTACCTGTTTTTCGGCGACAGACATCTTCTGCCAAGCATCAACAGCCAAGCGTAGGACTTTTTTGCCATCTATGTACGGATCATGAGCTTTTAATCGAGCACATTCCTTCTTGAGGAATATCTGATATCCAGTTTTTCCGGTTGGAGCAACTCGCAGTTTCTTCTTTTCTTTGTCATTTGAAGGTGCTTGTAGAAGCACTCGAGATTCTTGACATCCAGCTCCTGCACATCAAGTAAGAATCCAAAGTTTTGCAGCATAAGCACCTCTGAATTGACATGATACACTTTTAAACTCGTCCTACAAATCTCATGAGTTACTAAAGAAAACAAATGTCTACACCGCAGCTAAGAAGTACATAAAAAAAACTGTTTTGGAACTTTAGTAATCTCAGCTACCATAATATGATCAGTTGTGTTCTGTTGTGATATTAGTATTGATTCAGTTAGTTAGCCAGTTAATTCATTAGTACTTGAGTGCATTCTTTTACATTCAATAAGTGAATCAAATTTTCATCGCATAAATATTCTAAATTCTTATAACTTGTCATTTGGCTAGAGTAGTCCTTTGACACCTTCAGATTATCTTCATCAGCCATTAATTGATATAAACCAGTAGTTGAGTTCGGCTTCCTTTTAAGCTCACCTTTAAAAAAATTAAGGGTGGGGAGAAAAGAAAGGGGACTTTAAGGTTAAACAGCACATATTCATATTAAAACAAATAAAAATATCATACAATGAAGCTGCTGAAATGTCTTTTTTATGTCTTAGAATTAATGTAAAACCTTTCATTCTATATACTCACATGAAACTTGTGTCACCTCGAGTGATTTAATTTCACATCCAGTAAATTTTCCTCGACCAATGCTTTTCACAAGGCATTTTTCTATCACTAGTTGTAAAATAAAATCATGAGTATTATGTCTAAAGTACCAAACATCTACATATCAAGCATATATGTGAAGATCCAGAATGAAACAAGATATCTACTTAAAATAACCACAAATCGGTCTCTTAGATACCTTTGGGGCTGCCAGAGAAGTACAATTTCTCAAATTTGTATAGAAGTATTGCATAGAGGCTTTCAACTTGGATAGATAACATTGCACTGTTGCCTTCCAGTTTCAGCAAAGAGACAACTTCATTCCATTTGTTTTGTAGAGCAATCTGGAAACATTTAAGAGAATCCATAACTATATATAAATTTGAACACTTGAGACAAATTCATGTAGTGATATACATGAAAATTACTTAATAGCCTTTCTTGATTAATTTATGCTATAGACATGACAATATTGGATGGGTAAATTTGGTGTGCATGCAAATAATGAAAAAAACAGAATGTACCTAAAATACATACACACGCATGCATTAATGAGAAATGAACATATAATATACATACCTGGTGAAAACCTCCTCTTCTGGTGACTTCCAAGTAAAGCAGATACAAGTCTAAAGATGTTTCTCGGACATTGAACCTGCAAAGTAGAATAGAAGCAGAGGTGCATGATGATTCATACATCATACTTTTAATCCAAATAATTTCAAAATAAAAATTATATATAATGACAATTCATGTTTCATATTTCATTTCATATCATTTTTCCCTGCATGTTAAACTCAACAACACATGCAAATACAATAATAGACTATAAAAAGACTCTAAATGCCTTGATTTTGAATGCATGCAAAAGTGAAAATTAGAAGTAGATTAAAGAGTATTGTAGAAACTGACATGAGATTGAACCCAGTGGAATCCAACACTTGAGTGAGTTTGACATAGAAGGTCTCTATCTCTAAGTCATCAGGAGAAGAGTATTGTTTCCCATTGGTGAGTTTGGTATCTGAAGGTGATGATGGAACCATAGTCTTGTTGCCTTCCATTGTTTGAGCTAGGAAACTAAACACTAATCTCACTTTGATTTTTCTGTGTTGTTAAAATTTAGGTGGACTTGTTGAAATGGGGAGTATTATGTAATATATTTCATACAATGGAAAATCGACAGATAACAGCTGATTACTCTCGGCACCTATACTCACTCCCAAATACGTGTCTGTCTTTCACTTCTTTTACATCTGTTCTGTTCTGTTAAAAAACAAGTCATTATATTTAACAAATTGTATTAGTAACTAGTAACTTTTTCTAATGGTATAATGCTAAAATGAGGGTTAATAACACACTGTTTAAAGCACATTTTTTCAATTAAAATTTATGAGTCTCATCACATTTGATGAGGTCGTATGAATTTAAACTATGAAAACACTGACTTCTACCCTTAAAGCACAACTTAATGAATTAAATGTAATAATTTTTGTTGAAATCCGTGTTCTGAATTTAATTTTTTAATTAATCAAATATACAAAATTTAAGAAAAAGTTTTTACATCTGGGTTGTTTATTACGTATCTTTAAGCACGAGTTAACATGACCCTAAAAGATATTGTGTTGAAAGATTTGTGTTAAGAGAATGTGTTACTATTCATGACCCTGAAACTTCAATCTAGACTTAAAAAGAAATGTTATACACTAGATTACTTGTAAGAGTGTATTTGAGTGGTTTACCATTTTATCTATCTATCCAACAGGGGAAAAAGAGTGTATTTAGATGAATGAATTTTTGAAGACAATGCAATTTAAGATGGTAATTTAAATTTTCAAATGTATATTTTATTGTTTGATAATAAATTTGAAATTTTATATAATGAAGAGATTTCATGAAATATCATGTAAAAGTTAAATTTAAGAAAATTTTTGTCAAAAAACAATTTAGAAACTTTTAAATACCAAGAATTTGAAACGTCTTTTTTTACTTTGGATAACGCGAGTCTCTAATTGATCTCTATACTTTAAAATTTTGCAAACTGACCTCTATAAATTTCCAAATGTCTTGCCGCTCCATGAAGTAAAAGATTTGAGGTACCAAAAAATGGAACATGTGTTACCGCTCCTTTCCAAGGCCACCTTGCTGGTAGTCTAATATCTTCCGTTAGACCAATTATGTTAATTTCTGTCATATATTCAAAACAATTGAATGAATAACTTTGGAGATTAATGATAATTCACATACACTACATAATGTTTTCTCTCTCCAAAATACTATAGTGACTAACGAGATATCCAAAATTTAAACTTAAAGCAAGAGAAATTTTGTTATGGACCATGTTCATAAGTTTGTCTAGAGTGGATTGGTACTTAAAAATGTTTAAAATTACATCGTCTCTTTCCTCCTCATTTTTCGATTGAAATATCAGTTTAATTAAAACAACGAAAATAAATATATAGTTTGTATTAAATTGACATCAATCGAATCATCGTCTTAACAGTAAAGATGAACGAGTCATGAATTATTATTTAAGAATAATATCGTCGACCGTTGTTAGAATTTATGATAATTTTAAATAGTGATTGACAATAGACCTCTTCAATGTATATTTGGTTTCAATTTTATAATGGCCAAAATTGTTTCTAGAGGAGCTGCATTTCTTTTGGCATGTTTGGATGTTACAGAGTATAATTGATTTTTGCTTATAGAATGAAGTTAATTAAAATTTATAGTTTTTGTCTTCTACACAAATTTAAAATTCAACTCAGTTCTACATGAATATACGAAAACACAACTTATTTTACAACCAATTCACTTTTAATAAATTTTTGTAAGAGCAATGTTAGTAACACTCTCTTTTGAGCACTCTCTCTAGCACTCACTCTTTTATTGGGTAAAATCATTGTATGTCCCACCACCATATGTGGGTTTCATTTCCAAAGTGTAGGTCCCACATTGATTTCACCTAATAAAAGAGTGAATGCTAGAGAGAGTGTTCAAAAAAGAGTGTTGCGGGCATTCATGTTGTTTCTGTAAAATCAAACACAGAGAACCCTAAAAGGGTACGTATATAAGTAGAAGATCTCATCCACGTGGCTCCACGTCAAGATTAAAGTTCCACTTGAGAAAGGAACTAAAAAATGGCCACACAAACAAAAACACGAAATTGCACTCTCCGCCGTATAATATCCATTCAAACATTACATTTCCATAAGATAAGATTTTTGACAACATTGCCACAAAACACAATCACTGCTTGGTTTTTCTCTCTCTGTAATGAACATACATTACACAAAACAAAGGGAAAGGTTTTTCTCTGTTTTCTAAGACTGCATGAGTTGGACGAAACCTAACTGGTTTTCCTTCAAGTTCCACAGCTTGAAGTTTCACAAGAAACGAGGACAACTATGGTTATTACTTCGCCCACCGTTAATCTCATCCATTTCACCATTCCTTTTTCCTTCTCGAATAAACCTCCTTCTCAACTACGCTATCGTTGTAAACGATTAAATCTTAATTACTACCCTTCCATCTCTCAGAGGTAAAATATTGTTAGGTTTTGTATTTCATGTTCATATTTCTGTTACTGAAATGTTATTATTATTATTACAGATTTGCTTGTATAAGTTCACGATGTTCGATTGCGAATACTGATATACAATTGGAATTGGATCATGTTAATGAGGATAATATTGAAGGAGGAGGGTGTTCAATTGTTGAACAAGAATGTCCTGTGCCGATTAAAATCAATACTGATATTCTGGTGGAGAATGATTCTTTGAACTTACTCTCTGAAACCGCTTTTGTAGATACTGTCTTGACATCATTACCTGTAGGTTGTTTTTTCATAGGTTTAGGTTTTTGTTAATAATTGTTTCATTTTTTCTTATCTTTTTATGGTTTGTCATGTAGGTTTTGTCTCAAGAGGAACAGCATGTACTTGCAGCTACTCCAGCACACCCTGCTGGGTTATATGGTGGGATGTTTTTCATTTTCAACCTTAATAACTGCATCCGTAGCATACATGTTGTCTTAGCAGTTAGTTCTAATGTGATTCTTGTATTGACTTCAATAAATTATGAGTTTTCTTATGTTTCAGCAAATGTAGTGCTCTAGTTTAAAACTGTGTCTTTCTTCGGTCTTTTCTTCCCCATCCCCTAGATGAAGCGCTCGATTGAACCAAAATCCCCCTATTTACTTGTGGAATGTAAAGCATTAAAAACCGTATCCATTGCTCTATATATATGGAATCAATTGATATCGACATGGCTATTTTGTGATTTCATACCTATTAAAATGCTGAAAATCTTACATTGGTGCGGCTTGTTGGATTGTTTTACTATTAAAATTCAAAAGTGCTTTCATTTGTTTGATGTGACAATCTCATAAATGTAGTTTATAACTTCAGATGTGGTGATCTTGTTGTCTGTTCTTTGTTACCAAAAGTGTTTGATAGAAGTTATCTTGTCCAATCATCTTATTACGTGCCTTTTGCCTTGTACACTTATTGATGTTTGTGAGGCTGAATCATCTAAGCTGTTCTTAACTTGAAGGTTATCTGTTTTCAGCTTTCTATTCTAGTTGCATTGTTGCAAATTTTGTGGAGCAGCTTTGGTCTTTTGCTTGGCCTTCTGCCATTGCCTTGATTCATTCAAGCCTCTTGCCAGTTGCTGTGGTGGGTTTCTTCACTAAAGTGGCTATAATTGTTGGTGGTCCCTTGGTTGGCAAATTAATGGACCATTTACCGAGAGTTCCTGCATATAACTACTTAACTGTCATTCAGGCAAGTTATCTAATGAGCCTTATAAAATCAAGCAGGATATAGCTCTTTTTCCTAAAATCAATCATTCTATTTTCAGGCAGCCACTCAGTTACTATCAGCAGCTATGATTATACATGCTCATTCCGTGCCTCCTACTTCAGTGTCTACATTGCTTCTGCGTCCATGGTTTGTCATATTGGTTTCAGCTGGGGCTATTGAGAAGCTTTGTGGTGTGGCTTTGGGGGTTGCAAATGAGCGTGACTGGGTTGTGCTGGTACTGTCATTCAATGCTTCTCCTGTTCCCTTGACATGTAGTTTGTTATTTACAATAATTATTTATGATTCTTAGTGGTTTATTTCCACAGCTGACAGGAGTTAATAGGCCAGTCGCACTTGCCCAAGCAAATGCTGTTCTAAATCGAATTGATCTGTTATCTGAGGTAGTCTTTGCGCCAAGTTATTTAGCATACTTTTATACTTCTCAGTCCAATTTATTATTGTCTCATGAAATATTCAGGAACTTTCTTATGAAGTATCAATTTTAGCCCTGACTTTGAAACTCACAAATTTTTCAATTTCAGATAGCTGGAGCATTGCTGTTTGGAGTCCTTCTTTCCAAATTTCATCCTGTAACCTGCTTAAAAGTTGCTTCTGGCTTAATGGTGGGACTACTGCCTGTTACAGTAAGTTCTCTGTTTTTTTTTACCTCGTTCATTAACTTCCTTCAGTCAGAAGATAAATTCATTTTAATTTTTACTCATCATTCTTAATTTGCAGATTATTTTAACATGTTTAACCAACAAGCTTTCTACCGGCGTTCTTGACCGGCCTAAACCATCACAAACCTGTTGCAGATCATTTGATGAAGATTCTGCATTAGATGCTGACAGTATAGGTACTATTTAAACAGATCTTCCCATAGACCCTGAAGATTTCATACGACAGTATATGCTTACATCTATCTGGTGGAAAACCAGTTGTTAAAGGTCTGGAAGCTATCAAACTCGGCTGGAAAGAGTATCTAGGTCAGCCAGTCCTTCCTGCTAGTATTGCGTGGGTGCTCCTCTACTTCAATATTGTTCTTACACCAGGCAGTTTGATGACAGCATTTTTAACACAGCATGGTATGTGAAAATTTCCTAAATGGTCCCGTTTTTGGGAAGCTTCTTTCACTTCTAACAGATCATTTATTGCATAAAGATTATGCTGACAATGAGGGGTTTTCATGTTTTAGATTTATTTTTTATTGTCAAATCTTTCATATAAATTAGCTAATACGTGCTCAATCTCCCTTTTTTTGTTTCTTACTTATTTCAATGTTAATATTCTTTGTCTAGCACGAATGGTGTTTCCAAATATTGTTAGTTAAGGTCCACCTTGAAGTGAAGTTATGATTTTAATATGTCGTTGTTAAACCGAATGCTATACCAAACAGTAAAAAAAGAGAAGGGAAAAGGGAGTAGATTTGATATAAGATTTATTGTCGTAGTCGGCATTCTGGTTGGCCCCATTAATTGATTCTATATTATTTAAACTAAAATTCAATGTCATTCTTTATTTTCTTTTAGGGTTAATAGGTCTTTACCCCCCTGTAATATAAGTCATTTCTGGTTTTCCCCCCTGTAAAATATTTTTTTTGATTTACCCCCTATAAAATATTTTTGTTTTGATTTACCCCCCTGATAGGCCAAACAAAAACCAATTTTTATTTTTTTTTCAAGAAATTTTCGTTTTTGTTTGGCCTATTAAGGGGGTAAATCAAAACAAAAATATTTTACAGGGGGTAAATCAAAAAAAATATT